>Ga0265780_10000105_pt1 | contig 134010 bp, 112 predicted proteins | sample P1T30metagenome_FD_192432 | JGI IMG/M metagenome (GOLD analysis project Ga0265780, IMG submission 192432) | Plant litter microbial communities from East Loma Ridge, Irvine, California - P1 T30 | ecosystem: Environmental > Terrestrial > Plant litter > Unclassified | place: USA: California...
ATCCCTTGGACAAATCAGGGGAAACAAGCCTTCGCATCGTCACTCTCCATGAGTTACCTCGACGATACGTCAGACCCTGGCAACGCCATTTCAGTTCACCTAGCTAACGCGAACACAGCCAAAAAAAGGGCGGCGCCTTGCGGCGACCGCCCCGAAAAAAAGGAGGAGAACAACTGGAAAAACGCTTACTGCCTACTGCTTACTGCTTACCAACTGCGGCAACTACCAACTAAAACAAACGAATCACTTCAGCATGCGCGAGCGGCTGGCCACGAAGGCGATCAGGGCTGCCAGGCCGCCGACGTAGGCGATGGCGATCTGCATGCCCATGCCCTGGGCGATGGCGCCGATCACCGGCGGGCCCATCAGGCTGCCGCTGTAAGCCATGCTGGCCACACCGGCCAGGGCTGCCGGACCCTGGGCGCCGGCGGCGCTGAACACGAAGGGGAACACCAGGGCCAGGCCCATGCCGGCGATGGCGAAACCGATCAGGGCAAAGTAGGCATCAGGCGACAGCACGGCGAAGAACAGGCCGGCCGCACCCAGCATCGAACCGCTGGTGACCAGGGGACGCGCACCGTAGCGGGTCTTCAGCTTGTCGCCGACCAGGCGGGCCAGCAGCATCATCACCGAGAATGCCGACAGGGCCAGCGGCGCCAGGCCTTCCGACGCGCCGAAATGCTCTTTCAGGAACACGCCGCTCCAGTCGGCGATGCTGCCTTCGGCCATCGAGCCCAGGAAACCGAGCACGCCCAGGAACAGCAGCGGACCGCGCGGCAGCGAGAACGACTTCTTCTCGACTTTCTGGCCGACGTCATCGGCGTCCAGCAGCGAATAAGCAAAGTACAGGGCCACGGCCAGCGGCACCGCCAGCATCATGAAGTGGGTGCCAGGGGCGATGTGCAGGCTGGCCATCAGGCTGCCCAGGGTCGCGCCGGCCAGACCACCGGCACAGCCGAGGCCGTGCAGCTTCGACAGTTCCGACTTGCCGGTACGCTTTTCACGCTCGGTCGCCGACGAGTTGATGGCGACGTCGAAGGTGCTGGCGGTGATGCCAAGGCTCAGCACGGCGGCCATCAGCAGCGGCACGGTCGGGGCGATGCCGATCGCGACCAGCACGCACAGCAGGGCCAGGCCGGCGAACAGCATGGTCTTGCGCGCGCCGAACGAAGCCATCATGCGCGACGAGATCGGGTAGGACAGCACGGCACCCAGGCCGCCGCACAGCAGCACCATCGACAGCGCGGAGTGCGACACGTGGACGCGCTCGGCCATGGACGGGATACGGCCAGCCCACGAGCCCATGATCACGCCGAACAGGCTGAACAGGACCGGCAGGGCATATTGCTGCGCCTGCGCCATCGACAGGCTGCGTGATGCGATGGCGATGGTGCGTCGAGGAGTTTGCATTTGAGAAAAATCTTTTATAGGGAGCGGCAAAACCTGCCGAGTCATTCGGCCAGGTGAATATTGAATAACAGCCTCTGAAAGCACAACGCCAACCATAAGTAGTTGGCGTCGAGAAACTGATGAAGGTGAATTCTACGCACTTTTGCGCGGTTTTGCTTTGCCTGCCGGAAAAAAACTTCTTTCATTTTGTAAGCGTCGATCGAAGCGTTGCACATTCCCGACAATGCCCAAAAATAGTGCAGGTTTTCATCGCCAAATCGCAAAAATCGCTGTTTTTAAGGCTGAGTTGAGCGAAAAAGACGCGTGATACCAGACATATGCAACCATGATAATGGTGTTTCTTACATGCTTGAAAGTGACCGGGCATCGCATTAAAAGATGCTTGAATGTAAAATTTCCGGAGAATTTACCATGCCCTATACATATGCTTCAATCAATGCATTTGAAGCCATGCAGTTACAAGGCGAATATGCTCTGAGCATGCCTGCCGTTAATGTGCGAAGCGCATGAGCAAGCTCGGGCTAAGATGTCAGCGGCCGGAGTACATGCCGGCACCAGCGAAAGGCGATGGATGCAGAGGTTTTTGTTTGCGACGGGGATCGAAAGCAGTTATCCGGTAATCAAAGGACCGGATGGCGCCTCCTTGCGCATGGATGAAATGGAAAAGACCGGGCATTACCAGCACTGGCGCGAAGACCTGCAGCTGGCGCACGAGATCGGGGTCGACGCCATGCGCTACGGACCACCGTGGCACCGTGTGCACCTGGGCCCGGGGCGCTACGACTGGGAGTTCACCGACGGCGTCATGGCCGAGCTGAAGCGCCTGGGCATCGTCCCCATCGTGGACCTTTGCCATTTCGGCGTACCCGACTGGGTCGGCAACTTCCAGAATCCGGATTTTCCACGCGTGCTGGCCGAGTACGCGCGCGCCTTCGCCGAACGCTTTCCCTGGATCGAGCTGTACACGCCGGTCAATGAAATGTACGTCACCGCCAAGTTTTCGGCGCGCCTGGGGATGTGGAACGAGCGCCTGGCATCGGAGCGCGGCTTCGTGACGGCGGTCAAGCATCTGGCCAAGGCAAATATCCTGGCCACCGAAGCGATCCTGAAAGTCCAGCCCACCGCCCGCTTCGTCCAGAGCGAATCCTCGGAGTACTACCACCCGGTCGGCCCGGAAGCGGTCGGCTACGCGCGCCACCTGAACGAGCTGCGCTTCCTGGCACTCGACCTCACCTATGGCAATGACGTCAGCGGCCGCATGTACGAGTTCCTGGCCGATAACGGCATGACGCGCGAGGAATACCACTTCTTCCTCGACCGCAGCGTGCGTGCGCGCTGCATCATGGGCAACGATTACTACGCCACCAACGAACACATGGTGTACGCCAACGGCAAGGTCGACATCTGCGAGATGTTTGGCTACTACATGATCACCAAGCAGTATTACGAACGCTACCGCTTGCCCGTGATGCACACCGAGACCAATAACCGCGACGAGGGCGACGGCGAAAAGGATGCCCGTATCTGGCTCGAGAAACAATGGTCGAACCTGGTACGCCTCAAGTCGGACGGCGTGCCCATCCTTGGCTTCACCTGGTACAGCCTCACCGACCAGGTCGACTGGGACAGCTCGCTCAGCGAAAACAAGGGGAAAGTGAACCGTTACGGCTTGTACGGCCTGGACCGCCGCATCCGTCCCGTCGGCGTCGCCTACCGCGAGCTCATCAAAACCTGGCGCAGCCAGGTCGACAACGATTTCATCTGCCTGGGCTGAGCTTGGCAACAGCATCCATCGGCACGAGGCCACGCTTGCTTGCCCGGCATTAATTCTCAGCAAGAGTCGGTTAGTTGCGTTTTAAAACGGCACATCCACTAATAAGATAAGGCTGGCACACCGGCTGTGGAACCGGATCGTATTGTTAACACCACAGGCTATGCAGCCCATGCGGCCATGCACAATTGATAGCGCTATCACCTCCGCGAGTGAAGGCGTCGCCACAGCGATGCGCCTTGACTGAAGACGACCATCTATTTACCGCTACGCAGCATCGATAATACTTTACAAAGATTCCAACTTCCTGAAGACTTGCAAAAATCGAAAATGATAGCGCTAACTGAAATCGATTCCAGTTGGCCTGGAGAAACCTGAATGGCAGCAGCCAAGGAATACCATCCCGCCTCGCCCGCACCGCAGCGCTGGGTCGTCATGGGCGTCAGCGGCAGCGGCAAGAGCACTGTCGGCGCCGCGCTGGCGGCACGCCTCGGCCTGCGCTTCATCGAAGGCGACGCCTTCCACCCGGCGCGCAACGTGGACAAGATGTCGGCCGGCCTGCCACTGGACGACGACGACCGCGCCGGCTGGCTGCAGGCGCTGGCCGCGGAAATCCGCAGCGCACGTGAACAGGACCAGGGCCTGGTGCTGTCCTGCTCCGCCCTCAAGCGCCGCTACCGCGATCTGCTGCGCCTGGCCGACCCGGCACTGCGCTTCGCCCATCTGTCCGGCCCGCGTGCGCTGATCGCCGAACGCATGGCGGGCCGCAACGGCCACTACATGCCGCCGGCGCTGCTGGACAGCCAGTTGCGCGATCTCGAACCGCTGCAGGAAGACGAGGCCGGCCTGCGCCTCGACATCACGCTGGCGCACACGGCGCTGGTCGACCGGATCATCGACAGCAGCAACGAAGGTAAAAACGAAAACAGCAAGGACAGCAGCAAATACGGGAAAGGACGGACCGGAGAGTAACAAGCGTCACACGCACCACGCACTGTATCGCAGAAGTTCAGGCACAGCCGCCCACCGTCCGAGGCGGCATGCCGACAACACCACAATAAATGGAGACAACATGCGTACGCCACTGCAAAGGACCTTGATCCACCTCGCCGTCGTCAGCGCCTGCACCATGCTGGCCGCGGCGGCCCATGCCCAGCAAACCGGCAATACCGCGCCACCCGGCGATGCGGCCGCGGCGCAGGAAGATCCGGCCGCCAGCCCGGCCACCGTCCCGACCATCGCTCCGGTCACGGCAAGCACACCGGCGCCGGCGCCGGCGAATGCCGACACCTCGGTCGTCCGCATCTCCGGCTCGCGCATCGCCGCGCGCGGCTTCACCCAGCCGACGCCGACCACCACCCTGAGCGCCGCCGACCTGGAAAAGGCTGCGAAGCCGAACCTGTTCAACGCCCTGGTCGAACTGCCGGCCCTGCAGGGCAGCACCGGGCGCACCACCAGCACCAACAGCACCAGCAGCGGCATCCAGGGCCTCAGTTCCCTGAGCTTGCGCGGCCTCGGCACCATCCGCACCCTGACCCTGCTCGACGGCCAGCGCGTGGTCGGCGCCAACGTCACCGGCGTTACCGACGTCAGCCAGTTCCCGCAGCTGCTGGTCAAGCGCGTCGACGTGGTCACCGGCGGCGCCTCGGCGTCCTATGGCTCGGATGCGGTCGGCGGCGTGGTCAACTTCATCACCGACAAAAAATTCACCGGCTTCAAATTCAACGCGGAAGCCGGCCAGACCCGCTACGACGACGACAAGAGCGGCACCTTGCAGGCCGCCTGGGGCAAGGGCTTCCTGAACGACCGCCTGCACGTCAGCGTCAGCGGCGAATTCAGCAAGGAGAACGGCATCGCCTCGCCCGGCTTCGGCGAAGTCGGCGCCGGCGGACGCACCTGGTACCGCAACACCGTGTATGAACGGCGCCAGCTGTCCCAGACCACGGACGGCCGCCCCGAATACCGCGTCATCGACCACGCCCAGCAATACCAGTATTCGAAATACGGTCTGATCACCAACGGCCCGCTGCAAGGTACCGCCTTCGGCGACGGCGGCGTGCCTTACCGTTTCGATTACGGCTCGAACGGGGTGCCCACCGGGACCGGCGCGGTCACCAATTGCGTGAACCCGTTCTGCGTGGGCGGCGACTTGAGCGGCAGCGTCGGCGCCGGCACCAACCTGGCGATGAACTTCAAGCGGCAAGTGGCCTATACCCGCCTGTCCTGGGACCTCGACCCGGACAACGAGATCTACGTCACCGCGAATTACGCCCAGGTGAAATCGCACTTTTCGCCGAACCCGGGCGCGGCCCGGCAGGCCAACCTGACGATCCAGTGCGACAACCCCTTCCTGCCGCCGTCGATCGCCGCCGCCTGTGGCGATAAGCGCATCGGCAGCTTCCAGTACGGGACCGCCAACGCGGTGTTCCCGGAGAATATCAACGTGCACCCGGTGCGCACCCAGCGCCGCTTCGTGCTCGGCGCCGACGGCAAGTTCGGTTTGTTCGGCAAGGACTGGTCCTACGATGCCTATGCCGAGCATGGCGAGAACACCACCGTCATCCATGTCCGCGACATCACGCTCAATACCCGCTACCTCAACGCCATCGACGCCGTGCGCGACCCGGCCAGCGGCCAGATCGTGTGCCGCAACGCGACGGCGCGGGCGAGCGGCTGCGTCCCCTTCAACATCATCGGCAACAACCCGGTCGACCCGGCGGCGTGGGCCTATATCGCCCCGCCGATCGGCCCCTTCCAGCGCACGAAACAGACCCAGGACGTGGCCAGCGCCAACGTCAACGGCGAAGTGATGAACGGCTGGGCCGGTCCGATTTCGCTCGCGGCCGGTGCCGAATGGCGACGCGAAAAATACACGGTGCGCGGCGATGCCTATGGCGCCGGCGTGTCGCCCGACTCGCCCAACAATGCCGACTATCCTGCGGACCCCACGCTCAACGCCACGGTCGGCAATAACTGGTACGCCGGGAATTACCACAACGGTCAGGGCGCCTTCAATGTGCGTGAAGCCTACCTCGAGCTGAACGTGCCGGTGCTGAGCTCAAGCCGCTGGGGCGAGGCCAACCTGAACCTGGCCGACCGCCAGACCCGCTACAGCACCGCCGGCAGCATCGGCGCCTGGAAGGTGGGCGCCACCTGGAAGACCCCGGTCGACGGCCTGCGCCTGCGCGCCGTGACCTCCAAGGACGTGCGCGCGCCCAACCTGAGCGAATTGTTCGCGGCGCCGGTGGTCGTCAACAACCAGGTGCAATACCAGGGCAATACCGTCAGCGTCCAGCAGCGCACTGTCGGCAACACCAATCTGCGGCCCGAGATCGCGCGCAACAACTCCTTCGGCATCGTGCTGTCCCAGCCGGCATGGGCGCCGGGCTTCTCGGTGTCGGTCGACTATTTCGACATCAAGGTCAAGGACGTGATCTCGACCCTGTCGATCCAGCAGGAAGTCGATTTGTGCGCGGCCGGCAACCAGGAAATCTGCTCGGCGATGGTCTTGAACAGCCCGGGCAACAACTACGTCACGGTGCAGAACTTCAACCTGGCCTCGCTGCGCGCCAAGGGCTTTGACATCGAAACTGCATGGCGCAGCAAGCTCGATCGCCTGAACCTGCCGGGCAGCTTCACCTTCCGCGCATTGGCCACCCGCAACCTGCACTTCATCACCGATTCCGGCGTGGTCGGCACCATCCCCAGCGAAGGCGCCGGCGTCAACCTGGGCAACACGCCGACCTGGAAGCTGCTGGCCTCCCAGACCTGGGACGGGCTGCTGGACAACAAGCTGAGCCTGAGCCTCACCGAACGCTGGTTCAGCGACGGCGTGTACAGCAAGGAGTACATCGAGTGCCAGACCAACTGCCCGGTCTCGACCCTGATCCACCCGACCATCTACGACAACAAGATGAAGGGCGCGACCTACGTCGACATTGGCGGCAGCTATAGCGTGACCAAGGAACTGGCGCTGTACTTCAAGATCGACAACCTGCTCGACCGCGATCCGGAGCCGGCACCCCAGGCCAATCCCAGCTTCGCCATCAACCCGGCCTTGTACGACGTGGTCGGGCGCACCTACCGCGCCGGGCTGCGTCTTAATTTTTAACTGCGCTTGTAAAGGAAACTGCTTGTGCTGAACCTGTTGTCCGTGCTGCTGGCGGTCGGGCTGCTGACCGTGATGATCGCCTGGGGCAAGGTGCAGCCGCTGATCGCCTTCGTGCTGGCGGCGCTGGTGGCCGCCTTGCTGCTGGGCATGCCCGCCGCGAAGATCCCCGGCGCCATCGAAAAGGGGATCGGCGATCTGCTCGGCTCCCTGGTGGTGATCATCTGCCTGGGCGCCGTCTTCGGCAAGCTGATCGCCGACAGCGGCGCCGCACGCTGCATCGCCACGTCCCTGGTCAGGCGCCTGGGGCTGGCGCGCATTCCGGTGGCGATGACGGTCACCGGCTTCGTGGTCGGCCTGCCGCTGTACTACAACGTCGGCTTCGTGCTGATGGTGCCGCTGATCTTCTCGCTGGTCTACCAGTCGGGGCGGCCGGCGGTGGCGCTCGGCATACCGCTGCTGGCCGGCCTCTCCATCGCCCACGGCTTCCTGCCGCCCCACCCTTCCGCCACCGCGCTGGTGGCGGCGGTGCATGCGGACATCGGCAAGACCCTGGTCTACGGCCTGGCGGTCGCGATCCCGACCCTGATCATCGCCGGGCCGGTGTTCGCCATGTCGCTGCGCCACATCCACGCCCAGCCGGCGCAGATGTTCCGCCACGCCGAGGTGCCGGATGAGGCCTTGCCCGGCGTCTTCAACAGCTTCGCCACGGCGCTGCTGCCGGTGGCCCTGCTGGCGGTGATGACCCTGCTCACACTGGCCCGTCCGGAGTTAAGCAAGCCGCTGGCCTTCCTGGCCAACCCGCTGGTGGTGATGCTGGTCTCGTATGGCGTCGCGGTCTGGACCCTGGGCCTGGCACGCGGCAAGACGCTGCCCGAGGTGATGCACTCGGCCCAGGACGCGCTGCGCGAGATCGCGCCCATCCTCCTGATCATCGCCGGCGCCGGGGCGCTCAAGCAGGTGCTGATCGATTCCGGCGTCAGCGCCGAACTGGGGAGCCAGCTGAGCCACCTGCCGGTGCCGCCGCTGCTGCTCGGCTGGGCGGTGGCGACGCTGATCCGCATCTGCCTCGGCTCCGCCACCGTGGCCGGCGTGACGGCCGCCGGCGTGGTCGGCCCGCTGGTCGAGAGCTCGGGCTGCGACCCCAACCTGATGGTGCTGGCGGTCGGCGCCGGAAGCCTGATGTGCAGCCACGTCAACGATTCCGGCTTCTGGATGTTCAAGGAATATTTTGGCCTGTCGCTGAAGGATACCTTCCGCTCATGGTCGCTGATGGAAACCCTGGTCGGCGTGTTCGGACTGCTGTTCGTGCTGCTGCTGTCCATGGTCGTCAAATAATAATGAGGAGATTACAAGGAATGAACATGATGTCGATTTCGCCGGCGGCGCTGGCACTTGGCCTGGCGCTTGCCGCCGGTGCCGCAGCGGCCGCCCCCGCCGCCCCGGCTTCCACGTCCGCCTACCAGCAGATGCCCGACGACCCGCATGCCATCGTGGTGCGCGCCAGGGGCGACGGCGTCAGCGACGACAGCGCCGCCATCCAGCAAGCCATCGACAGCGCCGCCAACAAGGGCGAAGGCGGCCTGGTGTTCCTGCCGGCGGGACGCTACCGCATCACGCGCAGCATCCTGATCCCGCTTGCCGTGCGCGTCTACGGCGTCGGCAAGACCCGGCCCGTGTTCATGCTGGCGCCGAACACCCCGGGCTACCAGAAGGGCGTGGCCAACATGGTGATCTTCACCGGCGGCGACCAATACACGGTGGGCAAGGTGCCGATGCCGGTGCCGGGCGAGGTGCCCTTCACCGGCAAGGTGCGCGACGCGAATTCGGCGACCTTCTACTCGGCGCTGTCGAACGTCGACTTCGAAATCGGCGACGGCAACCCGGCCGCCGCCGCGGTGCGCATGCACACGGCCCAGCACTCGAACCTGAGCCACATCGATTTCCGCACCGGCTCGGGCCTGGCCGGCGTCTACCAGGTCGGCAACATCGCCTACAACCTGCGCTTCTTTGGCGGCCGCTACGGCATCCTCAGCGAAAAGACCTCGCCGGCCTGGCAATTCACGCTGCTCGACTCCACGTTCGAGGGCCAGCGCGAGGCCGCCATCCGCGAACACGAAGCCGGCCTGACGCTGGTGAATACCGACATCCGCAACACCCCGGTCGGGATCGATATCGACCGCGGCTACGGCGACTGGCTGTGGGGCCGCGACGTGCGCTTCGAGAACGTGCCGAAAGCGGCGCTGGTCATCAGCAACGAAAACAATGTGTACACCCAGGTCGGCTTCGAAAACGCCAGCGCGCGCAAGGTGCCGACTTTCGTGCGCTTCCGCGACAGCGGCAAGACCCTGGCCGGCAGCGGCAATGCTTACAAGGTCGATGCCTTTAACTACGGCCTGACGCTGCAGGACATGGGCACGCCGGGCCAGTTCGCCACCAATTACAAGACCTCTGCCCTGGGCGCCGCCGGCGCACCGGCAGCGGCCTTGCGCGCCCTGCCGCCAAGCGCGCAATGGGCCAACGTGCGCAGCTTCGGCGCGCGCGGCGACGGCAAGGCCGACGATACCGCGGCGCTGCAAAAGGCGATCGACAGCAACCGCGTGGTCTACCTGCCGCTCGGCTTCTACCTCGTCAACGACACCATCCGCCTGAAACCGGACACCGTGCTGGTGGGCCTGCACCCGGGCCTGACCCAGCTGGTGCTGCCCAACGGCTCCCCGGCGTACCAGGGCGTGGGCAGTCCGAAGGCGCTGCTGGAAAGCGCGCGCGGCGGCGACGCCATCGTGTCCGGCATCGGCCTGGCCACCGGTGAGGTCAATCAGCGCGCGGTGGCCCTGCTGTGGCGCGCCGGCGCCAACTCGCTGGTCGACGACGTGCGCATCCAGGGCGGCCACGGCACCCGCCTGTACGACGGCCGCCGCAGCGATCCTTACCAGAAGGACGCCAATTTCGACGCCACCGCGCACTGGGACCGGCAGTACCCGAGCCTGTGGGTGACGGACGGCGGCGGCGGTACCTTCTCCGGCATCTGGACCCCGAGCGGCTACGCCCAGGCCGGCTTCTACGTCACCAACACCAGCACGCCGGGCCACGTGTACGAACTCTCGGCCGAGCACCACATCCGCGCCGAGATCGTGCTGGATGGCGTGAAGAACTGGGAATTCCTGGCGCCGCAGACCGAGGAAGAGGTGCGCGACGGCATGGATGCGGTCTCGCTCGAAATCCGCAATTCCAGCAACCTGCTGTTTGCGAATTACCATGCCTACCGCGTCACGCGCTCGATCAAGCCGGCGCCGAGCGCCGTGAAAATCACGAACTCCAGCGACATCCGCTTCCGCAACGTCCACGTCAACGGCGAGAGCGGCTTCGCGACCTGCGACGACAATGGCTGTGCCACCTATCTGCGCGCTTCCAAGTATCCGTACGAGCAGTCCATCGTCGACGTCACCCGCGGTCTGCAGGTGCGCGAGCGCGAGTTCGCGGTGTTCGACTACAGCGGCAAGCAGGCGGGCGCGCTTGCCGCCGCAGGCAAGGTCGAAAAGCTGGCCGACGGCTTTTATTCGATCGCCGGCGGCGCCGTCGACGCCAGGGGCAAGTTGTACTTTGTGGATCGCCACTGGCGCCGCATCCACGGCTGGAGCCGCGAAGGCGGCCTGACGGTGGAGCGCGACGCGCCGCTGGATCCGGTCAACCTCGCCATCGACCGCAGCGGCAACGTGATGGTGCTGTCGTCGTGGGGACCGGAAGCCAGCGTGTATGCCTTCAAGCCTGGCACGCCCGCCACCGGGATCGCCATGATCGCGCCGACGCCGGTGGCGCAGCGCCAGGGCGCGCGCGTGGCGATCCCGGTCAACTTCTGGCAGAACGGCGAATTCCAGGACCAGATCGATCCGCAGACCTACGAATTCACCACCCTGGCCGAGATGTTCGCGCGCGACGTGGCCAGGCCCAAGGCGCGCGAATACGTGTCGCCCGATGGCAGCCTGGTGCTGCCGGCCTTCCGGGTGCTGCGCCAGGGCCCGGCCGACCACCTGGGCTACCGCTGGTCGGACACCCTAGACACCCACGGCTTCGTGCAGGGCGCGGTTGGCGAGCGCGTGGTGTTCACCAACGGGTCGGAAAACCGTACCTTCAGCGGCTTGCTGGGCCAGGGTGGCGCCATCACCGACCTCAAGCCGGTGGCCGACCGCGGCGGCGAGAGCGCGGCACTGGGCCCGGACGGCAAGGTCTACGTCGCCAATGGCCAGGTCTTCGTCTATGCCGGCGGCAAGCCGCTTGGCCGCATCGACGTGCCGGAGCGTCCGCTGCAGCTGCTGTTCGGCGGGCCGGACCGGCGTACGCTGTTCATCCTGACCCACCACAGCCTGTATTCGACGCGCGTGGAGTAAAACGCCGGCGCGGCGGCCTCAACTCTTGTTGTAGGGCCGCCGCTTCGCCTTCTCGGCTTCCAGGCCGAACTCGCGCCAGAACGCCTCCGCCCGGTCCGGCAACTGCATGAAGCGGTAGGCGACCGCCTTGTAGCCGTACTGGCCTTCCAGCATGCGCCATTCGGCCGGCGGCAGGGCAAAAAAGGCCAGGGTGCCGTTGCGCCAGGAGTCGATGCAGAAACGGATTTCGGCGTCGGCCCGCACCAGGCGGTTCAGGGTCAGGATCATCACCGTGTTGTCGGTGCGGTCATGCTCGATCGGCGCCTGCAGGGTGCGCTCGCGGTAGCTCAGGAAGCAATCCGGTTTTTCGCCATCCTCGCCGATGAATTCCCAGTCGACGTCGCTGCCGCCGGCGGCGGCGCCATGCTGGGCATTCCAGCGCGCGATGCCGTCGCCGTCGCCATCCCGGATGAATTCAGCCAGGTGCTCGTCCTGCGCGATGAAGTCGTCCCAGGCATCGCGCTCGGGCGGGATGGCGAGGATGGCGCGCGCGCTCTTGAACAGTCTGGAACGCTGCGGCTGGCTGGCTTGTGCGGGAGCGTCCGAAGCGGCAGTCCCGCTGCCGAACAGGGACAACAAAGCGGGTACCAGACGACGTTCCATGCGCACACTCCAGTGGGTTCAAGCAATGGAGTGTAGTCCTCAATAATATTGCGATCAAGAAATATTATTGTCTTATTACGAATTCAGAAAATTCAGTATCAGTGCATTCAGTTGCTGCGCATGGGTCGCGGCGAAGCCGTGCGGCGCCCCGCGCACCACCTCCAGGCGGCTGCCCGTGATCATCGCGTGCGCACGCTGGCCCGAGACTTCGAGAGGGACGATGCGGTCGGCATCGCCGTGCACGATCAGGGTGGGAATGTCGAACCGGGCCAGGTCGGCACGGAAATCGGTCTCGCCGAAGGCGATGATGCATTGCGCCGTCGCCAGCGGCGATGCGGCCCAGGCGATCCACTTGCTGAATGCGACCAACTCCTGCCCCTGCGGCGCCGCCTTGTCGAGGTTGTAGAAGTCGTAGAAGAAGTCGCCCAGGAAGCCGAGGCGGTCGTGCTTCACCGCGTGCAGCATGCCGGCGAATACGGTTTCGTCGACGCCCTGCGGATTGTCGGCGGTCTTCAGCAGGAAGGGCGGCACGGCACCCAGCAGCATGGCCCTGGCCACGCGTGCGCTGCCGTAACGGCCGATGTAGCGCGCCACCTCGCCGCCGCCCATCGAGAAGCCGGCGATGACGGCGTCGCGCAGGTCCAGCTTCGTCATCAGGTCGTTCAGATCGGATGCGAAGGTGTCGTAGTCGTAGCCGGCGGTCGGATGGCCGGACTGGCCGAAACCGCGGCGGTCGTAGGCGATGACGCGGTAGCCCGCTTCGGACAGCGCGGTGATCTGGGACTCCCACATGCGGTGGCTGAGCGGCCAGCCGTGGACCAGCACCACGGGCTGTCCCCGACCCTGCTCATAATAGTAAAGTTCGGTGGGGTGCGGACCGGACGTATGGAGGCGGGGCATCGGCGTTTCCTTTCAGGCTGGTTATGGTTGAGGGAAAACCAGTGTAAGCCTTCCCCGCCCGCCGCTTCGCACGCTTGCCGCTGGCTTGCCCCGTCTAAGCTTCCGTCCGCAACCCGCGCCGCGCCGCCGCTTCGCGCAGCAGCCGCTCCACGCTATCGAAGTCCGCCGGCTTGGTCAGATGGGCGTCGAACCCGGCCTCGCTCGAGCGCTTGCGGTCCTGCTCCGCGCCCCAGCCGGTCAGCGCCACCAGCGTGGCATCCCGCATGCCGGGCAGCGCGCGCAGCGCCGGCGCCACCTCGAAACCGCTGCGGTCGGGCAGGCCGATGTCGAGGAACACCACGTGCGGTGGACTTGTCGCCGCCGCCGCCAGCGCCGCGGCGCCATCGTGCGCCAGCGCCACCGCATGACCGCTCATCTCGAGCAGGGCGCCCAGCGTCTGCGCGGCGTCGACATTGTCATCCACCACCAGCACGCGCAGGGTGTCGGAGACTTCGAGTGCGGCCAGCTGCTGGGCGGGGACAGGTGCGGCATCCGCCGGCGGGAGGGATTGCGCCAGCGGCAGCCACACCGTGAAGCGGCTGCCCTGCCCAGCCCCGGCGCTTTCGGCGCCGACCCGGCCGCCATGCAGCTCGACCAGGCGCCTGACCAGGTTCAGGCCGACGCCAAGCCCGCCCTGCGCCATCGACCGGCCGTCGTGCGCCTGCACGTACATGTCGAACACGTGCGGCAGGACGTCGGCACCGATGCCGATGCCATCGTCAACCACGGTGACGGCCACCTCGCCGCCATGCAGGGCCGCCTCGACCGCGATGTGACCGCCGGCGGGTGTGTACTTGGCCGCGTTGTTCAACAGGTTGCTCAGCACCTGGGCGATGCGGTGACGGTCGACGAACAAGGCGACGGCGGTCTCCGGCAGGCGCAGCGCCAGCTGGTGGCCGCCGGCGCTCACCAGGGGCATGCTGATCTCGACGGCGTTGCGCACCACCTCTTCCAGCACCACGTGCGCGCGCCGCAATTCGACCTTGCCCTCGGACAGGCGCGCCATGTCGAGCAGGTCGTCGACCAGGTGCACCATGTGGTCGACCTGGCGCTGGATCATGGCCTGCACCTTGCCGGCATTGGTCGCGGCCGGGCGCATCCGCATCAATTCCAGCCCGGTACGGATCGGCGCCAGCGGATTGCGCAGCTCGTGCGCCAGAGTAAACAGGAACTCGCTCTGCATGCGGTTCTTCTCGGTCAGCTCGTGCGTCAGGCGCTGCTGCTCCTGCTGCGCCAGCGCGCGGTCGTGCACGTCGATGACGGTGCCGACGTAGCCGACGAAGCAGCCCATCTCGTCGTAGCGCGGCAAGCCCGTATCGACCACCCAGCGGTAGCTGCCGTCCTGGCGCAGCAGGCGGAAGTCCTCCACGTAGGGCGCCTGCGCCGCGTTGGCCGCCAGGAAGCCGGCCTTGACGCGCTCGCGCTCGTCCGGATGGATGTTCTCGGTCCAGCCGATGCCCTGGTCCTGTTCCGTCGGGCGTCCGGTGAACTCGGACCAGCGCTGGCTCAGGTAATAACAATAGCCGCTGGCATCCGTGGTCCACAGCATGACCGGCGCATTGTCGACCAGGGTACGGAAATAGGTTTCGCGCATCGCCAGGTCGTCCTGCTGGCGCCGGCGTTCGCGCACCAGCCCGATCTGGTGGCGCACCCGCGCCAGCAACTCGTTTGCGGCGAAGGGTTTCACCAGGTAGTCGTTGGCACCGGCTTGCAAGCCTTCGACCTTGGCTTCCTCGCCGGCGCGCGCCGACAGCAGGATCACCGGCAGATGGCGCAGCGCCTCGCTGGCGCGGATGCGCGCGATCAGGCCGAAGCCGTCCAGTCGCGGCATCATCACATCGCTCAGCAGCAGGTCGGGCGGATCGCGCAGCAGCAGCTCGAAGGCCGCTTCGCCGTCGCTGCAGGCCGTGACCGTGGCGTACGGGTCGAGCAGCGATTTCAGGTAAGCGCGCATGTCGTTGTTGTCGTCCGCGATCAGGATGCGCGGCGGCGCCACGGCCGGCTGCAGCAGGGCCGTGGCGGCTCCCGGCGCCGCTGGTGTGCCGACCGAGGTGGCAGCTGCGTCCTGGTCCGGCAGCCAGCGCAGGGCCTCCTCGACGAAGGCGGCGCCCATGCGCTTGCCGTCCTGGATGCCGCTGTCGGCGTCGGGCTGGATGATGCGGTCCTCGGGCAGGTGGGCATGGCCGAAGGGCAGGTCGACGTCGAAGCGGGTGCCCCGGCCCAGTACGCTATGCACGGCGATGCTGCCGCCATGCAGGCGCACCAGTTCCTGGATCAGCGCCAGGCCGATGCCGGTGCCCTCATAGGTGCGGCCGGGCGTGCCCTCGATGCGGTGGAAACGCTCGAACACGCGCGGCAGCTCGGCTTCGGGGATGCCGCTGCCGCTGTCGATGACGGACAGGCGCGCCATGCCGTCGAGGCGGCGCAGGGTCACCGTCACCCCGCCGTGCAGGGTGAACTTGAAGGCGTTCGACAGCAGGTTGAAGACGACTTTTTCCCACATGTCGCGGTCGACGTAGACCGGCTGTCCCAGGTCGTGCAGGTCGACGTGGTAGGCCAGCCCGCCCTTGGCCATGGCCGATTCGAACACGCTGGCCAAATCGGCGGTCAGGCGTGCCAGGTCGAGCGGTTCGTAGCTGGCCTGCACCCGCCCGGCTTCGATGCGTGAAAAGTCGAGCAGCGAATTCACCAGCTTCAGCAGGCGCAGCGCGTTGCGGTGGGTGACGTCGATGCGCTTGCGCTGGCTTGGGGGCAGCGGTTCGGCGGCATCCGCCAAAGCGTCGTCGAGCGGCCCCAGGATCAGGGTCAGCGGCGTGCGGAATTCGTGCGAGACGTTGGAAAAGAAGGCGGTCTTGGCGCGGTCGATCTGGGCCAGCTCCTCGGCGCGGCGCTGCTCCTTTTCGTAGGCGATCACATTGCCGACGGCGGTGTTGACGGCGGCGCCCAGCAGGCCATAGAAGTTCAGGTAGTCGGCATCGAGTTCGCGCGCCGCGCTGACGCCGGCCGCCACGAAACCGAACAATTCCTGCTGGCCCGGCACCGTCACCGGCAGCACCAGCGCCGCATCCGGCGCCGCCTCGTAGGGGCCGCAGGGCACCCCATCGAAACGCGCCCGCAGCCCGTGTACCTGCTGCGCCGTGCGCGCCCGGGCGGCGGCGGCGAACGGCCATACCTTGTCGTCAAGTTCGGCCACCTGGGCCTTCAAGGCGGCATGCGCCTCCAGGCCGGCACCGCCGCACAAATGCAGGTGGCCGCTGTCGGCATCGATCTGGTACAGCAGCACGAAAGGCAAATCGAGCGCCATGGCCGGATGGTGCGCGGCGATGTCGTGGACAATGTCGCCGACCATACGCGCGTCGCCGATGGCGGCGCCGAGGTCGCGCAAGCCCTGCGAGCGGCGCGCGTTCAGCACCGCCGGTGTCGCTTCGGAAATCGGGTGGAAGATGCCGCCCACCTCGCCCGATTCGTCGCGGATCGGCGAGAACGAGAAGGTCATGAAGGCTTCTTCCAGGTAGCCGTAGCGGTCCAGGAACATGCGCTGGTCGCGGATGTAGGTGCCCTCGCCCTGGTGTGCGCGCTCGAAGGCGTCGCCCACCACCGGCAGCGCGCTGGCCCAGACTTCCTTGAAGGCGCCGCCCATCGACTGCGGGTGCAGATCGCCGCAGATCGGGCGGTAGGCGTCGTTGTAGATCTGGATGTCGTGCGGCCCCCATGCAATCAGGATCGGGAAGGTCGAGGACAGGCACAGGCTGACCGAGGTGCGCAGGCTTTGCGGCCAGGTATGGAGCGGGCCCAGGGGCGTGTTCGACCAGTCCATCGAACGGATCAACGCGCCCATCTCGCCGCCACCGGCTAGCCAGCTGAGGTCGTCGTTCGTATTCTGGTCGGACATGAAGGCAAATTAGGGGAAAATAATTGCGGATGCCGTCGCATTGTACGGCAAAGCAACTGAAATCCCGGCCTAAATAAAGTACCGCCAGATTTGCCGGCGGTTTTTTTCAGTCCGCGCCGGCCTGGTGGAACACCAGGTCCTCCACCCGCTCGCCCTTGCACAGGTGCTGGTCGATGATGCGGTCCATGTTGTCCGGAGTGACGTTGTAGTACCAGGTGCCGTCCGGCTGCACGCAGACGATGGGGCCGCCCTTGCAGGCGGCGAAGCAGCTGACGCGGCTGCGTTTCACGCGCAAGTCGCCGGCGTTCAGGCCGGCGGCCTTGAACTTGTCGCCCAGGCTGTCGAACAAAACCTGGGCCTGGCCGTCTTCGGCGCAGCGCGGGCCGGTGCAGACCAGCAGGTGGCGGCGGTAGTCGCCGATTTTCGGCTTGCTTACTTCTTTCGTGACTGGATCGCTCATGCTTCGGTGTCCTCGATTGCGGACGCCATCGCGGCGGCGTCCAGGGGTTCTTCCAGCGTGGCGCGGATGTAATCGGCCGGCAGGCGGTGGCGCGCCGCCAGGGTGGCGATGTCGTCGCCGGCGGCGTGTTCGGCCTGCAGGGTCTCCAGCCAGCCAAGCAGGCCTGTGGACAGCGAACGGCCGGCCTTTTCGCCTTCGCGGGTGGCCCCACCCTCTTCCATGTCATATTTATTGGCGTAGCCGCGCGGCGTCACCATCAGGCCGTTGCGCACGAAGGTGTTGCTGTTGCCGATCAGGACAGTGCTGAGCATGCCGATGTCGGCGTCGGCCATGGAATCGAGTGTCGTAAAGACGATGTTTTCGCGGCGGCGGTAGGCGCTCTTGACGATGGCGACCGGCGTGTCCGGGCGGCGGTGGCGCAGGAACAGGCGCTGCGCCTCGACGATCTGGCGCGTGCGGCGGCCGCTTTTCGGGTTGTACAGGGCCACCACGAAATCGGCCATCGCCACCGCGTCCAGCCGGCGCGCGATGGTCGGCCATGGCGTCAGCAAGTCGGACAGCGAGATCGCGCAAAAATCGTGGGTCAGCGGTGCGCCGACCAGGGCGGCGCAGCTGTTCAGGGCCGAGGCGCCGGGGATGATTTCGACCTGGACCGGATCCTCGGGCGTCCAGCCGGACTGGAACAGCACCTCGTAGGTGGGGCCGGCCATGCCGTACACGCCGGCGTCGCCGGACGAGATCAGCGCCACCTTCTTGCCGGCGCGCGCCGCCGCCAGTGCGCTGACGGCGCGGTCCAGCTCCTCGGTCATCGACTTGCGGATGATCTCCTTGCCCTCGATCAGGTCGGCCACCAGCTTGATGTAGGTGACGTAGCCGATCACCACGTCCGCTTCGGCGATCGCCGCGCGCGCGCGCTGGGTCATGTGGTCCACGCTGCCGGGACCGATCCCCACCAGCATGATCTTGCCGGCGGACGGCTGCATGTTTTGAACTTCGTTCATCTGTCTTTCCTTGCGATCGAGACGGTGGCATTGCGGCCATCCTCGCCCCGGTGTTTGTATTTTTCGACGACCAGGGCGCTCATCGGCGCGTCCGGCCCGGCCGCCAGCAGCGCAGCCGCTTCGCTGACCGAGGGCGTGCCGGTATAGCGGCGCACGGTCTCGGACGGATTCGGCACCTGCACGCCCGCCAGCTGCTCGGGCGGATAGAAGTGCAGCGGCCAGTCGTGTTCCTGCGCCAGCGCCAGCAGCGCCGCTTCGTCCATCTTGAGCGTGATGCTGGCGGCGGCCACGACCTGGTCGGGCGCGAGATTGGCCAGCGCCAGCGCCACCTCGACCGCCTTGCGCACGGTCTGCAGCGAGGTGTCGCGGTCGCAACCGAGGCCGATGGTGAACATCATGCGGCGTCCTGCGGCGGACGGTAGACCACCAGGCGCTCCGCCAGCGCATCCCAGCGCGCTGCCGGCACCTCGGCATGCGTCACCCACAGCAGGGCGGCATAGCGGTCGAGAGGCACCTCGTCAAAGCTGGCGAAGCGGTGGATGTTGTCGGGCAGCGGCGTGGGACGGGTCCACCAGTCCGGGCTGCCCGCTTCCTGGATAAAGGCGATCGGCTCGCCGTTCACCACGTGGGCCGAGACGCGCGTGATGTTGATCTTGGGCGCTTCCACGCGCCAGCCCAGGTGACGGCCGAGGATGTCGACCGGGATGGTGCGGCCGACGTCCGAGGCCGTGGTCAGCACCGGCGCCGCGTCCAGCAGCAGGGCCACGCGCTCGCTCCATTCGTTGGCGCCGCCCACGTGGCCGGACAACACGGGAATCACGTACTGGCCGGCGTCGTCGACCACGATCACGCCCGGGTCTTCGTCCTTGCTGCGCAGGTGAGGCGCGATCAGGCGCACCACCGCGCCCAGCGAGACGAAGAACACGATCTGGTCGTAGCCGGCAAACAGCGGACCGATCTCGTCGCGCAGCGCGCCCTCGTAGGCACGGATCGCGTTCGGCAAACCGGAAAAGCTGGCCGCGAACTTGGCCGAGGTGCAGATGTCGGCATCGGGCAGATCGACGGCCAGGCGCGCGGCCTGTGCGGCGCCATGCCTGGTGATGGCCACCAGGCACAAACGGGGATTATCAATAATTGGGGTGCTCATGCGGTCTCCAGGTCCAATGGTGAGGGGCCGCTCTTCTTGAGGCAGCCCTTGATGCGTTCGCCGCGGATGCGGTGCGGGTGCTTGACGATCAGCAGCGACAGATAGCTGACCCTGGTGCCGCGCAGCGCCAGGATGTCGCGCGCGCTGAAGCGGCGCTCGTCGGGTGCGCCGACGCGTTCGATGAAGTGGGCGCCGTCCAGCAAGTCGCGCCGCTCCAGCCAGTCGATCAACTCGTCCAGCAGCGGCTTTACCTTCATGAGCACCAGGGTGTCGAAGTCGGGCAGCAGGCGGTCGACCGCGCTCACGCCGTAGGCGGCCGGCACGATGGCGACGGTGTCGTCCTGCTCGGCGAAGGGCACCGGCACTTCGGCGCAGGCCGCCGTGAAGGCGTTCACGCCGGCAATGATCTTTACGCCCACCTGTTCGTCCAGTGCACGCACCGTGCGCGCCAGGTGGCCGAAGGTGGCGTAGGTGCTGGCATCGCCCTCGACCAGGAACATCACGTCGCGCCCGGCGCGCAGCCATGGCAGTACGGTGTCGGCGGCGCGCAGCCAGGCGCGCCCCAGCTTCTCGCCGTCGTGAGTCATCGGGAACAGCAGCAGCGCGTGCTCGTCGGGCGGCTCCAGGCCGGCGCGCTGCACGATGTCGAATGCATAGCTCGGCGTCTTGCCGCTGCGCGCCGGGTAGACCCAGACGGCGTCGCGCCGCTGCAACTGCTCCCAGGCGGCGCGCGTGATCAGGCCCGGGTCACCGGGACCGAGCGAAATACCGTACAAGGACCCCATCATGATTGGCTCCCTTCCCTGGCAAACGCGCGTGCGCACACGATCCAGACCGGGTTTTCGGCCGCCATGCGGTGCATGTGCAAGATCGGCTTGCTGCGCGCGGCCTGCAGCTGCAGCACATCCCACTCCACACCTTCGATGCCTGCCAGCGTAGCTGTCGCAGTCGCCAGGTTTTCCAGCGTGACGAAATTCATGACCAGGTGGCCACCCGGCCGCAGGCGGTTCACGATCATCGCGATCAGGCCCGCCAGTTCGCCGCCGGAGCCGCCGATGAAGACCGCATCCGGATCCGGCCAGGCATCCAGTCCCTCCGGTGCCTTGCCCAGGGCCAGGCTGTAGTTGCTGATGCCAAAGGCCGCGTGGTTTTGCCCGGCGATGGCGAAATCGGCGTCGTTCTTTTCGATCGCGTACACATGGCCCCGGGGACACAGTCTCGCCGCTTCCAGGCCTACCGAGCCCGAGCCGGCGCCGATGTCCCACACCACGCTGTTCGTGCGCAGCTGCAGGCGCGCCAGGCTCACCGCGCGCACTTCCTGCTTGGTGATCAAACCCTTTTCGGGCTGGCGCTGCACGAAGGCCGCATCCGCCAGGCCAAATGCTACCTGCCGCGCTGCCGGCGTCACGCGCCACAGCAGCACCACGTTCAGCGCCGCAAAGCGCATCCCGGCCGCGTCCTGCGGACTGAGTTCGGCCAGCACCCGCTCTTCCGGCTGCAGCAGGTTTTCCGCCACCGCCATGTGGAAATCGTCGCCCAGGCCTTCCGCCAGCAGCAGGCGTGCGATGCGGTCCGGGGAATTATCGGGACTGGTCAGCACCAGCAGGCGCGCATGCCGGCGCAGCGCCTGCGCCAGGCCGTACAAGCCGTGCGCCGGCGTGCTGCCGCGTGCCCACTCGCCCGCATCCCTGGCATGCACCGAGACGATGCGCGCATCCTGCCAGGCCAGCCCGATGCGGGCGCAGGCCAGCTGCAGCGTCGACAGATTCGGCAGGATGTCGAGCGCCTGCACGCACAGGTGCTGGGCCAGGTAGGGCGCGATGCCGTGGCACAGCGGGTCGCCGGTGGCCAGCACCACGCAGGCCTGGTGGCCGGCGCGGGCAGCGCGCACCCATTCCGGCACCATCTTGAGCTGGCCGGTGAGGTCGTGCTGCACGGCGCCGGGTTTGCATTCGCGCGCCAGCAGGGCCAGCGTGCGGGCGCCGCCGATCACCACGTCGGCATTGCGCAGGTACGCCAGCGCGGTGGCGTTCAAGCTGGCGACGCCGTCGTCGAGCACGCCGATCACGCGGCAGGGGTTGGGGTCTTGTACCGTTGTGTTCATTGTTCAGTCGATGTCCAATATATGGTCGATGCTGGTGCGCCCGGCAGCCGGCCCGGCCTGCGGCAGCCCCGGTGGCGACAGCACGTCGGCCACCTGCTTGCCTTCGAAGTCGGTGACGATCACGCGCAGCTGGAAGGCGCGGCCATAGCGGTCCGGCGCGCTCAGGGTGTCGATCGCGGCCTGCGCCAGCGCGTGGTGGAAGGCGTCGCCCAGGCCGCGCTCGACCATCAGCTCGGCGCCGAAGCGCGCCGTCTCGGCAGCGGCGATCGCCGCGCAATCTTCCGGCGTGGCGCCGATGCGGCGCGCGATCTCGGCCACCAGGTCGGTATCGACTTCGCTTCGGTTGGCATGGGTGATGGTCTCGCCTTGCGCGATCTTGGTCAGCTTGCCGACCATGACCGCCAGCACCACCAGCGCGATGCCTTGCGCCGCCGCCTCGTCCAGCGCATAGCGCAAAAAGTCGCCCATCTGCACGAAGCAGGCCGAGGGCAGCTCCGGCCGTTCGGCGCGCAGGGTGGCCATGGCAAAGGTCTCGGTGCGGCCGCCCGTGGTCAGCGCCACCAGCTTATGGCCGGCGGTGGCCGCTACCTGCACCCCCTGCACCACGCTGGCACGCCAGGCGGCAGTGGAGTAAGGTTTGACGATGCCGGTGGTGCCGAGAATGCTGATGCCGCCCAGGATGCCCAGGCGCGCATTGGTGGTCTTCCTGGCCATGACCTGGCCGTCGGGCACGCTGATGGTGACCTCGATGCCGTGTTCGAGCAGCAGCCGGGGCGCGGCTTCGCGCAGGTTGTCGGCGATATTCCGGCGCGGGACCGGATTGATCGCCGGGCCGCCCACTTCCAGGCCGAGGCCCTTCATCGTCACCGTGCCGACGCCGTCGCCGGCCACGTAAGTCACGGTGCCGGCCTGGCCGGGCAGCAAGCGCAGGTCCACGGTCAGGTGGGCGCCATCGGTGCAGTCCGGATCGTCGCCGGCAAACTTGATCACCATGGCGTGCGCGCGTTCGCCCTCGCAGCGGCCATCGTGCACGTCGAAGCGCACCCGGGTACCGTTCGGCAGCAGGCTGTCGATCTCACCCGGCACCTGGCCGCCGGCCAGGCCCAGCACCGCCGCGCGCGCCGCCGCCGCCGCGCAGGCGCCGGTGGTGAAGCCCGTGCGGGTGCCGCGCTCGGCCGACTTGTCTTTCATGTTTGTTCTGCCTTCTGCCTGGCCTCGGTGAGCGACAACAATGCATGCAGCGCCGCCACCACCAGCGTCGAACCGCCCTTGCGGCCGCGGATCACGATCCAGGGTACGTCGGTCAGTGTCGCCATCAAGTCCTTCGATTCGGCCGCCGACACGAAGCCGACCGGCATGCCGACCACCAGCGCCGGGCGCACGCCTTCCTCGCGGATCAGGCGCACCAGCTCGATCAATGCGGTGGGTGCATTGCCGATGCCGACGATGGCGCCGTCCAGCAGCCCGCGGCTGGCGGCCTTGCGCATCGCCTGTACCGCGCGCGTGGTGTCTTCCAGCCTGGCCCGTTCGATCACGTCGGCATCGCTGATGAACTGGTAGGTCTTCATGCCGAAGTGGGCCAGGCGCGGCTGCGACAGGCCGGAGCAGATCATCTCGACGTCCGCCACCACCGGACGGCCGCCGGCAAGCATCGCGGCTATGCCGGCCGTGACCGCGTCAGGATGAAAATCGGTGAGGCCATTGAAATCGAAGTCGGCGTTCGCGTGGATCATGCGGCGCACGATCGGCCACTGGCTTTCCGTGTAGGCGTGCGGGCCGACTTCGGAGTCGATGATCGCGAAGCTGTCGTGCTCGATGGCCTGGCCGGCGCGGGTCAGCTGCTCGGTGACGGTGTTAATCGTGCTCATACCGGCTGCGCCTCGGTGTGCGGATGGGCGTGATCGTGGTCGTGCTCATGTGGGTGCTCATGCGCGTGCTCATGTGGGTGCTCATGCGGATGCGGGTGCTCGTGCCCATGCGTATGGTCGTGCGTGTGCGCATGCGAGTGGCCATGTCCCATGTCGTGGGCAAGCTCGCGGTAGCCGCAGCCGTCGCAAGGCAGGCGGCTGTCGGGCACGCCGGCGCGCAGGTCGGCCACGCGCTGGTCCATCAGTTCGAAGACCTCCTTTTCGAAGCCGAAGTGCTCGCCGCAGAAGAAGCGCACCTGCGGGTACTGGCCGCGCAGGTGTTCGACCTGGCGGTGGATGCGTTGCATCAGCGTGCCGGTATATAAATAGTAGGGCAGCACCACGACCTGGCGCATGCCCAGCAGCACCTGGCGCTGCACCACTTTTTCCAGGCGCGGCCAGGTGATGCCCGTGAAGGCCAGGTCGATTAGTTCGTGGTCGCCCTCTTCCTGCAGCCAGCGCGTCATCTTGGCCATTTCGCCGTTGGCGCCACGGTCGGACGAGCCGCGCCCCAGCACCACCACGCCGGTGGTGGTCGGATCCGGCATGTCGAGGGCGCCCATGGCCTTGCGCAGCCGGCGCTTCAGGATCGCCAGGATCGGGTCGCAGGCGGTAAGGTGCGGTGCCAGCAAGATTTCCGCTTGCGGACAGGCGATGCGCGCCTGCTCGACCGCTTCCGGGATCTCCATCTTGACGTGGCCGGCCGCGTTCAGGATCAGCGGCACCACCAGCACGCGGCGCGCGCTGCGGGCAGCGTCGAGCAGGGCGGCATTCATTTCCGGCGGCGCGAATTCGATGAAGCACAGCTCGATGCGCAGCTCGGGCCGGCGTGTGCGCCATTGCGCCACGAAGTCGCGGATTTCCTGGTTGCCGGCATCCTCGCGCGAGCCGTGGCCGACCACCAGCACGGTGTCGTCCGACTGCAGCGTGACGGAGGGAGTGAAGTGAATGGTACTCATTGAAGCTTGAGTCATGCGCTGGCTTTCCTGAAGCGATGGGTGAATGTGGGGTCGTACAGCTTGGAGCGCACCAGCGTCTCCCAATGCAGCGCGCCCAGGGTGGGACTGGCGACGATCATCGCCTGGCTGGCGACGCCGGCCTCGCGGCAGCGCGTCTTGATGTCAGCCAGGGTGCCGCGGATGATTTTTTCCTCGCCCGGCCAGCTGGCCTTGTGCACCACCAGCATCGGAGAATCGTCTGGCCAGCCGGCCGCGCGCAGCGCCACCTCGACCTTGTACATCAGGGTGATCGACAAGAAGATGCACAAGGTGCTGCGGTGCGCCGCCAGGCTGGCCAGGTCTTCGCCGTCGGGCATCGGCGTGCGGCCCTCGACGCGCGTGAGGATCACGGTCTGGGTCACTTCGGGCAGTGTCATCGATTCGCCGGCCGCCGCCATCGACGCCATCGCCGACGACACACCCGGCACCACGGCCCATTCGATAGCGGCCTCGGTGAGCGGACGCGCCATTTCGATCAGGGCGCCGTACAGGCCCGGGTCGCCAGTCTGCAGGCGCACCACCGTGGCGTTGGTTTGCGCCTGCTCGATCAGCCAGGCCGTCATCTCTTCCAGCGTCATGTCCTTGGAATCGCGGATGGCGCAGCCGGGCGGCGCGTACAGGGTGACGGCGCGGTCTACCAGCGAGCCGGCGAACAGCACGGCGCCGGCCTGCTCGAGCAGCTTGCGGCCCTTGACGGTGATGAGCTCGGGGTCGCCGGGACCGGCGCCGACGAACCAGATTTTGCCGGTGGATGTCATGTGTGCGTTTTCATCAGAGGTTTGAACGGCAGGACGCGCAGCGCATCGAGCACGGCGTCCACGCTGCGCGGCGCCTGGCCCGCGGGCAGCACCCCGCGCGTGACCAGGTGGGCATGCAGCGCCAGCGCCGCCGGCGGCCGCTGCCCGGCCGCATGCAGGGCATCGACGTCGGCACCGATCGCCGCGCTCGGCCCCGACGCGATGACGCGCCCGCCCGCCATCAGGTGGAGCTCGTCGGCCCAGCCGTAGGCGAAGTCGATATCGTGGGTGGACAATAAAATGGTCACGCCGCGCGCGGCCAGGCGGTCGAGCAGCAGCGCCAGCTCGTCCTGCATCGGCGCATCCAGGCCGGCCATGGGTTCGTCGAGCAGCAGCACGTCCGGCTCCATCGCCAGCACGCCGGCGATGCAGACCCGCTTCTTCTGCCCGAAACTCAGGTGGTGCACGGCGCGCCGTGCGTGCTCGCCCAGTCCCACCGCCTCCAGCGCAGCCTTGACGCGCGCACGGACGGTGGCGTGGTCCAGGCCCAGGTTCAGCGGGCCAAAGGAGACGTCTTCCTCGACCTGGGCCGAGAACAGCTGGCGCTCCGGATTCTGGAACACCAGGCCGACACGGCTGCGCAGCCGTGCCAGGCCCTTGCGGCCGTAGTCGTAGGGCTGGCCGTCCAGCAGCAACCGGCCCGCGCCGGGGCGCAACAGGCCGTTCAGGTGCTGCAATAAAGTGGTCTTGCCGGCGCCGTTGGCGCCAAGCAGGGCATGACGGCGCCCGCGCCCCAGCGCCAGGCTGCACGCCTGCAGGCCGATGCTGCCGTCGGCGAAGGCGTGGCTGACCGACTGCATTTCGAGCAGCATGCTCATGCCGGGTCTCCGATCGCCAGCGCCAGCAGCAGCACCGCAGCCAGCGCCGCCACCGCGTTCTGGCGGCGCGCATGCGGGAACTCGGCCGGCAGGAAGCGCAGCGTGCCCTGGTAGCCGCGCGCCTCGGCCGCCATCTGCAAGGCGCCGGCGCGCTGCCACACCTGCACCGCCATCTGCCCGGCCAGCAGGCCGGTGGAGCGCCAGGCATGGCGCCAGCCGCGGTAACCCAGGCGCGCGCTTTGCGCCGTGACGCCCTCTTCCCAGGCCTGGCGCAGCACGAACAGCATGCGGTAGCACAGCGCCATCAGGTCGAGCAGCAATTCCGGCGTGCGCAGGCGGCGCAGCAGCGCCAGCAGGTCGGGCAGCGGCGTCGTCAGGATGAAGCCGAGCAGCGTCGCCAGCATCGCCAGCGAGCGCAAGGCGGTGTGCTCCACCCTCGGCCACATCGCGCCGGCCCAGTGCCAGGCACCATCGGCGCCGGGCGTGACCAGCATGGTCAGGCAGGACATCAGCAGGAAGCCCAGCGGCGGCAAGGCCACGGCGGCGTAGGTACCGGGCGGCACGCGGGCGCCGATCAAGGTCGCCAGCACCTGCACTGCCGCCAGCGCTGCCAGCATGCCGGGACTGCGCGCAGCCCAGGCCGCGCACAGGCCGCCCAGTGCGAACAATGCCTTGGCCGATGGGGCGACGCCCTGCCAGCGGCTGGCGTAGGCAGCCGTTTCAATCCGCACGCTGGTCCTGTGCCGAAGCCTTGCTCTTGCGCGCGCGCTCGCCTGCCACCGACAAGCCGAGCCAGTAGCCGATCACGCCGGCGCCGATGGCCGCCTGCAACGCGAACAGCAACGACGCGATCTCGCTGCTGGCCGGTTCGAACACCGGCGCGAACCAGGGCTTGTAATGCGGTGCGATGGTGCCGATGGCTTGCTGGGCGCGGTCGTCGGACCCGCCGAACAGGCCATCGGTGCCGGGCGGTGCGCTGATCAGGCACAGGGGCAGCACGGTCAGGAGGACGATGGCGGCCCACAGCAAGGCGGTGCGCAGTTTCATGCACCCTCCCGTGCGCGCAGGGGCCGCAGTGTCATTACCGGCAGCGCGCGCAGCTCGTGCGCATTGAAGCGCGCCATCGCATTCACCACCAGCACGGTCAGCAGGCCCTCGCTGATCGCGATCGGCACCTGGGTCAGCGCGAAGATGCCGGCAAACTTGAGGAAGGAGGTCTCGACCCCGCCGACCGCATCCGGGAAGGCCAGCGCCAGCTGCGCGGAGGTCGTCACATAGGTGGCCAGGTCGCCCAGGCAGGCGGCCAGGAACACGGCAACCGAGCGGCTCGCGCCCAGCGTACCTGCGGCGCGGAACACACCGTACGATACGAAAGGACCGACGATCGCCATCGAAAACACGTTGGCGCCCAGCGTGGTCAGGCCGCCGTGGGCCAGCAGCAGCGCCTGGAACAGCAGCACGACGAAGCCCACCGGCACCATCGCCACGGGCCCGAACAGCAGCGCGCCCAGGCCGACGCCGGTCGGGTGCGAACAGCTGCCCGTCACCGACGGCAGCTTCAATGCGGACAGCAAAAAGGCAAAGGCGGCGGCCACGCCGAGCAGCATGCGCCGCTCGGGATGCGCCTGCAGGCTGCGTCCGATCGAGCGCAGGCCCCAGGCCAGGAAAGGGACGGAAACGGCTGCCCAGCCCAGCGCATGCGCGGGCGGCAGAAAGCCTTCCATGATGTGCATTCGAAACCTCCCGTCGAATGGTCGATAAGGACACCATGCGGGAGAAATGAAGACGGTCGACGGGTTGGAAGCGGGATGCGCGCGCCGGTCGACAGCGGCTTCCCGTCACCCCGGGGAATGGTGCTGACACTCGGGCCGGTATTCTGGCTCGCCTTCGTCCTCCTCCGGGCCTTCCCGCGATGGACATCGCAGTGGCGTATTGCCGGAGTCGTCAGGCTTACAGCAGCGGGGGCTGCACCGGAATGACCGCACTTTATCCATGCGGTGGCACCGGTTTCCCGTTTAACGCCATTCCCGGGGGGAATGGACGCACCCAAGGTCGGGATATTACACGGATGAGGACGGGCCTGCCAGTCTTGCCACGCCCTTGTGGCCGTCGCGCCTCGGTCCGCCACGAAAAAGCATTGTAAAGCTCGCATGATTCAGACAATGGCGCGATCGTCGCCCAGGCCAATCCCGGCCTGGTGCTGCTGAAACCGCGTAAATGAAGACATGCCCGCTTCCACACCGGGAAGCGGGATTTTTTCGCTGTCGATGAGGTCTATCTCCCTCCCTCTATAGGAAACGATCATGCCCTACGTCGATGGTTTTGTGATTCCGGTCCAGCGGGCCAGGCTGGATGCCTACAAGGACATGTCCAGGAAAGCGGGCGCAATCTGGCGCGAACTCGGCGCGCTGGAATTCCGCGAATGCGTCGGCGACGACGTCAAGCCCGGCAAGCTGACTTCTTTTCCGCAAAGCGTGATGCTGGAGGAAGCTGAAGTGGTGGTGTTTTCGTGGATCGTCTACGAATCGCGGGCGCGTCGCGACGCGATCAACGAGCAAGTCATGAAGGATCCGCGCATGGCCGAGTTCATGAAGGCGGAGAATATGCCTTTCGATGGCAAGCGCATGATTTATGGTGGGTTCGAGATAGTAGTGGACGCGTAATGCTGGCCGACCCGCGCAAACGCGATCGGCTCCTCATCCATATGACGCGCTCTGCTGGTACCGAGTCGGATATTGCAGTTCAATTGTTGAATCAATTCGAGCGTGGGCTGCAGATGAAAAAAATCCCCGCAAGCTGAACAGCTGCGGGGATTTTCGAATCAAGACGCGGACAGAGCGGTGCGATCAAAATGGTTATGCCTACTAAAAAGTGTTGGTAGCGCGCCGTGTGTGAGTGAGTGAAGCACGTTTATGCCCACACGTGCATCAGAATGTTGGTAGACAATTTGCAAAGGCCGTTTTCCTACCAAGAAGTCGCTTTGAACCTTGTTTGTGGGTAGAACCTACGACGCCATAACGATCCGTGCGATTAGGTGCTCATGAAATGATCGGACGGTGTCATTGAATCGGATCGCATAGGCGGCATAGGCATGATCTCGAGATGGCCTAGGTCTCACCTCGGGATGAGATGCAGCGAAAGTCTCATCGAAGGCTCTCCACAGGACGTAAGCCTCTTCGGTGCGAAGCTTTGCTTCCGCAAGTTCAAGGAATGTCTCGCGGAGCCAGTCCCAACGCTGCTTGACTTCACCCTCGTCCATGCTGTCGACCGCGCCGGTGAAGTCGGCCGGATATGCCTCTCGACCTCGCGCAGCCAGAGTCAACCGAACTTCGTTTGCACCTAGCTCGCTGACCAGCTTGGAGAAGAGCTCCTCGCGGATACCCGAGGCGAATGCATACGATTCACCAGTAGTGCTTTGACTCCATGCCTTGAACAGGTACTTCGCCAGCTTGCTGGTGGGTTTGGCGAGGTCTTTCAGCGTGTCGAACAGGTGGTCAATCAGATTGAAGATCAGATTTACCTTTCGCTTTCCAGCCACAAGATCTGTCTCACCCCAAATTATGGGTGATTCCCAGTAAACAGGCGCTCCAGCGTTGATGCGGAAAGCGGTCAGCATCGGGAATTCAACGAAGGTGTGCGTCCACCCAAGAAGCTCTCCTGCCTTGCTCACTCGGGCCCGGACCCGTTTGAGTTGATCTTGAGAAGTCGCCGACTTCATCGGGTCTTTGAAGGCCATTGCGATCGGCAAAACGCGCCCTGGAAATTTCCTCGAAAGTGCGTCGAAGGTCTTCACAAAGCGCGTGCCAGTTATAACGTCATCTGCGAATATGATCAGGTCGCCAGGATTGACATCGCCCGATAGTGATGCCGTTGAATCCGAGATTGTCCGACCGACGCCGCCTCGATCATTTCTCGGAGCGTTCCAAGTTACGACTGAAGTGGTCAAACCCGCGCGGCTGGCAAGCGAATGCAAAACGGCAACGGGAACGCAGTTCCCTAAAGGTGACTCTACCAGAACTGCACGCGGCGAAGCTTGCTTTGAAAGCCAGTCCACTAGCTCAGAGGAGACGAGTCGCAGCTTCTCGAATTGCGGTTTGCCGGCGTCGTAAAGTGCATCCGCACCGGCCTGAAGCAGGCGTACCGCAACCGGATCGGCCGGTGCCGCACTTAGTGGTTCTCGGCTGAGTATCGGCATCGCAAGAGCCTGCGCCGCCCAGAATTTCTTTGCGCTTTCGGCACTTGGACCTTGATCCGTGACCGATACGACCCTATCTGTCCAGATGCCGAGTTGCTTGAGCTCACCGTTTCTGAACGGCTTACTCGCGTAGCTATCGATTTCTTCGGAGGAAGCCCCGAGCAGTTCTGCGAGAGGGGCTATTAGTGGGCGTGCAGCTCCGCTCGGCGCGACCATGAAGCGCCGTTCCAAATAGGCGGATGTGCCAAAGGTCATTTTTCCTCCCTGGACGGATGGAGTCAGGCGGCTGTTGCACCAGCCGGAAGCTGCCAGTCAGCTCCCAGCAACTCTCCCCGTGATTTTACACGGGAGTTGCTTCAACGCTACAAGGACACAAAGGGAGGCTCAGCCCTCAGGTTAAATTGAGCGCGCCAGATCGTCTGGGGTAGTTAGAAAACACTCCCGGGGTAGCGGTTCGCTGTTGTGCACAGTTGATGCAGCGCTCACGGTGCTAACTACCTACGAAACTTCTGCAGATAGCGGGTGTACACCCACCCCGACACCACCGCACCGTCTCCGTACTCATAGGTCACTTCAGTCCAGTCCCGCTTAGCAGAAACGACAGCCACGACTTGGCCAAAGCGCAAAGTGTCTACTTGCTCAGCCCTGGAATTGGCAGTGTTCCTCAGTACAAGTTTTTGGGCCGTTACGAAACGGTACGTACTCAGCGCAACACCGATATCACCCATGGACAAATGTTGCAGTCCTTTGACTTGCTCGCGTGCCGCTGGAGGTGGCGAGTTCTCTAAGTATGCCTGGACAGACGGGGTTACCAGATTCACAGATATGCCAATGACGAACGGGAGAACTACAAACACAAGGAAGTTGACCAGGGCCCACTTAAGCCACGCCGGACATTGGTTAAGGATTTCGGTAAAGCGTTCAGGCGTCTCCGCCTCGGCAAGTTCGCCTAAAAGCAGCTCGGCGCTTGTCGCAGTAACTGACTCTTCGTTTTCGTCGTCAATAACCTCATCGTAGCGCGAAGCGTCCTGCTGAAGAGTGCGGAGGAAACTGTCGAGGTAGGCCGGCCGTGTGAACAGTTCAGCCTGCTTTTCCCAAACTCCTTTGGCAGAAAATAGGGTCTCGTACCGGTCCTTCGCGAGCTGCGAAACCGAAGAAAACGGGTCGCTCGAAAATGATTGCGTTAGTGCGGCCGCCCCCATGAGGCGGTGATAGAGGTCGTGTTCTGTCATCGCTGTCGAGAGCTGTCGAATCCAGCTTGCACTTTTGTCATGGCGTAGCTCAGTAAGAGAAGCGAGTCCCCTTGCATTAGCCAAAAGCGCCTCTGTCGCCGACTTCTCCGTAGTCCCCAACGCCACTAGATAGTCCTCAGCCTTCGAACTGATAGTTAGGTGAGCCCCGAGCTTCTTGACCTGGCTAGTGATGTCCAACGCCTTTGCATACTCTTCCAGCGAGGTTGAGCCACCGAAAGCATTCTCCAACATCCTTCGCGCTCGCTCGGCCGAGTCAAGATGCGAAAACTGAATCCCAATGGCAGAGCTAGCGAGAGCACTCTGCAGTGACTTTACTGATGTCATTTCAGCAAAATCTGAAACATAGTCCTTGAAATTTGTGATGAGCCCTAACGATTTTGTTAGGCTTTCTGCGAGCGTCGCATGTCCAAAAGCCTTCTCATATTCACGTTGTGCCAACGTGCTTCCGAATACATCTGTTATTCGATTTAACGTATTCGCATGAGTCAATGCGGTGGCATATGCCTTGGAGGTTGAAGCTGAGCTCATAGTCACAGGATGAGGCAGTGGGTGATGAGCAAGGGTACTTCAAATCCAAGCGTTGTTGAAGAGTACCTGCCGCATCGCCCTTACAAACCGTGTATAAGCGTCGTGCTCAGCTGAAGACGCGAACCTACAGCCCGGGGTGGGCTGCTCAAGCGTAAAGTCGCCGCTGATGACCCACCCGGACCCTACCTCGGAAAGAGTACGCAAGTACAAGGTGGCTTGCAGCACTTCCAGTAGCTGAGGCACATACGAAGGGACATGAGCACTAGAGTGTCGAACGGTATAGTTGCGCGCTTGAGCCACAGGTTTAGCACACCGTACTGGGGACTCAGCCCAAATCCGCTCAAGTCGGCATTTCTAACTGTCGCTGGACAGGCCGTATTATTTCTTACGGCATAGGAATTTTACTGATTCCTCGTATGTGCGAATTATGTCTCGTTTTTATTGATAAGTTCGCATATATAAGGAACAATGCAAAAATCCAATCTAGCAGGCTCCATACGTGCAATCCGACAACTGGTCTGAGAAGGCCGCAAACAAATTGAAAGCTGAGCTGCAGCTATCGGGAGTGGGCTATGGCGAACTCGTGGAGCGCTTGGCAAAGCTAGGTGTTCAAGACACATATAAAGGCGTGGCAAATAAGATCACACGAGGGCGATTTACGTTTGCGTTTTTCCTGCAGTGTATGAAGGCATTGGACAAAGACGGGATCAAGTTCGACTAGCTCAAACCGTATTCTGATGTGGTAAATTTATTACTGTATCGATATACAGTTTTTTTATATTTTTGGAGATCATCATGGGCGTCAACAGCAAGATCGAGTGGACCCATCACACGTTCAATCCATGGTGGGGATGCCTTCGCATTTCGCCCGCCTGCAAGCACTGCTATGCAGAGACTTGGGCCAAAAGGGTTGGCATGAATGACCTCTGGGGCAAGGAAGCACCGCGGCGGTTCTTTACGGACGCGCACTGGCGCGAGCCGCTCAAATGGGACAGAGAAGCCGCTGCTGCTGGGGAGCGCAGGCGTGTTTTCTGCGCTTCGATGGCTGATGTGTTCGAAGATCGCCCGGATCTGAATGCCGCTCGCGAGCGTCTTTGGCGACTCATTGAAGCAACGCCGCACCTCGATTGGCTGCTACTCACCAAACGTATCCGGCACGTCAAGAAGCTTGCGCCTTGGTCCGGTAAGTGGCCGGAAAATATTTGGCTCGGTACCAGCACTGAAAACCAGCATTGGCTGGAAAAGCGCGTAGACCATTTGCTTGCTCATGATGTAGTGGTACGCTTCGTTTCAGCAGAGCCACTTCTGGGACCACTCAATTTGCGACCATGGCTACAAGCACCTGGCTCCGAGGTGCGTGGTATCAATTGGGTGATCGCCGGTGGTGAGAGCGGTCCAGATTCCCGCTCGATGAATCCGGCATGGCCGGAAGACTTGCGCGATCAGTGCAATGCGGCGAATGTTCCGTTCCACTTTAAGCAGTGGGGACATTGGGCACCAGAGGAGTTGATAGCTGAAGGTATTTCGGCTCGTGCGCAGCGGATCGACGTCGTCGGTCGAGACGGTGCAATTATCCGGCTAGTCAAGGTTGGGAAAACAAAGGGTGGACGTGAACTAGGTGGAATGACGTGGGATCAGGTACCTGTGCGTGAAGGGAGCCTACTACGACAACAGGACTAATAATTGAGCAAAACTGGCGATAAATGGCAGTGGATAGTCGGGCATGCACCTCCTCCGCTCGATCCACACTCAAAGGTAAAACATCAGCTAGTTCGCGACTATCTGTATAAGTACATTGGCGTCCTAATGGCCAATGAGAAGATGCCGCGGCTCAAGCTCACGCTAGTGGACGGATTTGCCGGCGGCGGACTATACACCGACGACAACGGCATCGCGCCCGGTTCTCCACTGATCATGCTGCAGACCGCCAGGGAGGCCGAAGTCTATCTGAATGTCGCTCGCACGCAGAAGCCGCGCGAGGTCGATGCCCGATACCATTTCGTCGAGCCCAATCCAAGTTCGTTCGAGCATCTGACGCACACGCTCAAAGCTGAGAACTACGGTAGCCGCATTGGTAAAGACATACTCCTTTACAACAATAAATTCGAATCAGTCTGTGCAAATATTGTCGAGGCAGCCGCCACTCATAAAGGTGGACAGCGGGCTCTTTTTCTCCTAGACCAGTATGCGTACAACGATATCGCGATGCCCACAGTGCGTAGTATCTTCCAGAACCTCAAGGGAGCAGAAGTCATTCTCACCTTCAATGTCGATTCCCTCCTAACGTTCCTGACAGACAGCAAGCAGTTTCGATCGATCACACAGCGGATCGGACTGGAGCAATACATCAACTGGACGGACATTGCCCGGTTGAAGGCAGGCTCCTATTGGCGACAGATGATCCAGCGTCAGATATCCCACGGCATTTGGAGAGCCAGCGGTGCGCGCTTCATGACACTTTTCTTCGTTACCCCCAAGGGTAATCGCCCTTGGTCATACTGGCTCGTGCATTTGTCCAATGCCTATCGAGCCAACGACGTAATGAAGACCGTGCACTGGGATCACGGCAATAGCTTCGGACACAGCCTGGAAGGCGGATTCTTTGAGATCGGTTACGAAGCCAACAGAGATATCGACGTTACCTCCCAGACGCAGATGAATTTTATGGAGACGAGCGCATTTGATGAAGCGCTACGCTTGCGAAGCGTCGAGACGCTCCAGGACCTGTTGCCACGCATGATCTACAATAATCCCAACGGCATTTTGTTCAATGACCTGATGTCGCAGATCGCTAACCAGACCACGGCCACTGAAAAGATAGTCAAGGAGTCGCTCCATGCCGGCGTGGCAGCCAAAGAGGTGCAGGCAATCATTGAGGGTGGCGGCTTGCGCTCCAAGGGCACGTCGATCCATGGCAAAGACATACTGATTCCGCACCGCCAAAGATCGATTTTCCTGGGACACCTTTAATGAAGTTCAATCCACACGAAATCATTCCGTCGGCGTATCTTGGGCGTGAACAGGCCTACATCAAACACATGCTGCTGGAAGGCTATCTGGAGCGCCTGCTCTATATCGTCGGCTGGAGTGCAAGCCGACTCGGCCACGAAGAAATCATCTTCGTTGATTGTTTTGCCGGTCCGTGGAAGGATGAAAGCAGTGATTTAGCATCTACGTCGATCGCGATATCGATGAATCTGCTTTCAAAAGTGCAGCGCGCCCTTGAAAAAGCGGGCAAACCTGTTCGATTCCGCGCTATTTATGTAGAGAAGGATGATGAGGCATTTGGCAGGCTTAGTCATTTTCTATCCAACCACTCGCCAGCGAATGTAAAAACCGCAGCTATTCACGGCGACTTCACTCGATGCATTCCCGAGATACTGGCCCGCTGCCCTTCAAAGAGTTTCGCGTTCTTCTTCATCGATCCCAAAGGATGGATGGCGGTGAAACCGGAAATTCTGCAGCCGTTATTGGCACGGCCACGCAGTGAGTTTCTGATCAATTTCATGTACGACTTTGTCAATCGAGCCGCCTCGATGGGAGCACTGAGAGACGATATCGCCGCGCTGCTTGGCGGACAATTAGACGCGGAGAAAATACCGACAAATCCCGCACAGCGCGAGCAGTTCCTGTTGGAGCGATATCGCAATGTGCTCGTCGAGCGCGTCAGCCTCGGTAGCGCGAAAGCATTGTCTGGCTATGTCACGATCCTCGATCCTACGGCTGATCGCACCAAGTACCATCTCATTTACCTGACGCGCCACCCCAAAGGTATTATTGAATTCATGACGCAGTCTCAAAAGCTTGCCGGCGTACAAAGCGCTGTACGTACAGCCGCGAAATTCAATAAACAAACGCGAGGCGACGCTACCTCAGATCTTTTTGGAGTCGATCCCAGTCAAGTCGCCCCCATCGTGGCCGATGCCGGCACCCGTATTGAAAACCTCAAGAAGCTTTGGATCGCGCGCATAGGTGACCAACCGCTACTGGTTACGGAGTCTGTGTTTGCCGATCTCATTTGTACTAGCAACTGCTTCCCATCGGAGCTGCAGCTCGCCATGAGAAAATTGATGGAGCTTGACGAAGTCGAAAACATCGATTCGGGCCCAAAGCTACGGCCGAAAAACGTCATCGACTATGACAAGGAGGAAACTATTGTAAAGAAGCCCCTAGATTAGGTCGCTCGGCTCGGACATCAACCCACCATTTCTCTAAGTAGTAGTTCAGCCGTATAATTACTGAACCACAAAAAAATGTGTGGGTAAAGAAAAAGCCTGTTCTCCTCTCGAAGAACAGGCCTCAAACAACAAAAAACAGAGATTTTCGGATTTAGAACGGAATATCGTCATCCATATCCGAGAAGTTCGCAGCCGGCTTCGGTTGCGGACGGGCTGCCGGTGCCGGCGGGGCCTGGCGTTGCGGAGCCGGACGGCTCGGCGGAGCGTCGTAGCCGCCACCACCACCACCGCCGTAGCTGTCGTCGCCACCGAAGCTGTCGCCGCCGCCCATGCCCTGGCGGCCGCCCAGCATCTGCATGTTTTCAGCAATGATGTCGGTAGCGTAGCGCTCGACGCCGTCTTTATCGGTGTACTTGCGGGTCTGCAGGCGGCCTTCGACGTAGACCGAGGAACCTTTTTTCAGGTACTGGCCGACGATTTCAGCCAGGCGGCCGAAGAAGGAAATACGGTGCCATTCGGTCAGCTCTTTCTGTTCGCCCGAGTTGCGGTCCTTCGACTTGTACGAGGTCGCGACCGCGATGTTGGCGATGGCGTCGCCGCTCGGCATGTAGCGGATTTCCGGATCGCGGCCGAGATTGCCGACGATGATGACCTTGTTGACTGATGCCATAGTGAAACTCCTATGTTGATCCCCGACTCTGCGCATTGACTAAGTGCCGGGGAAACTGTTGATATACGTCCGTTATTATGCCTGTTTGACTGACCTTGCAGGCAACTTTTTCAAGCGCTTGCAGGCTGGCGGACGTCCCGGTTTCCGACATCCGCTCAGACACTCAAAATGGGGGCTGAGTGCCACGTTTGGAAGAGATACCGGTCAAAATTCCCGAAGTAACAATGCGCTAATGAATACGCCGGCGCGCCCCGGGCTGCGCGCCCCGGGCTCCGCGCCCCGGGCTCAATGAAGATTCACCGCCGTGATCGCGCCCGTGGGTGGGGTAATGTACAGCACGCCATTCGGCGAGATCGACAGCCAGCCGCCTTGCGGCGCGCGCCACACGACTTTGCGGGTAGCGATGTCGATCGCGTAAGTGCCGGTCGTCGACTGCGGATAGCTGCTGACGAACAGCAGGTTGTCCGTGGCCAGGATCGGGTTCGAGACCGAGGTCGGCCCCGGCGACGGCATGCGCCATGCAAGCTTGCCGGTCGCGCTGTCGAGCGCCAGGATGGCATTTTCCACCATGCCATACAGTAGCGGCCCCGGTGGTGCCGCCAGTTCCAGCAGTTCCGGTCCCTGCCATTTGAAGCTGCCCTGCCGGGTGTCGGTCGCCACCAGGCCGCCTGCGGCCAGCGCATAGGCCGTACCGGCCGACACCATGCCCGGCATGGGCGCATCCGTGAACTGGCGATGATGCTCGAGCACCGTCTTGCCGCTCTGCGCATTGACGCCGAGCAGGCCGCCGCTGGAAAAGGCGGCGTATAGCCGGCCACCCTCGAGCGCCGGCGCGAAGGCGTGATTCGCCGCGCCGGCCCAGTCGCTTTCCCATACTAGATCGTGGGTCGCGGCGTCGAACTTCGCCAGCAGTTTGCCGGCGGCGCGGTTGTTCACGTAGATGCCGTCCCCCGCGATGACAGGCGCCATCCGCAGGTCGGCCGTCGAGTGGCCGGCCGTGCGCCGGGCCGGCATCTTGCGCTTGTCGAGCAGCTTGCCGGTGCGCTGGTCGAAGAACCAGAGCGCGTCGCCGTCCAGGCCGGCCGCGCTGCTCAGCACGACCTGGCCATCATGGGTCGCGGGCGGGTCGACGATGTCGAGCTTGCCAAGCGCCGCCTCCCAGTTTTGTTTCCCCGTCGCTTCATCGATGGCGCGCAGGCTCCAGTTCCCTGCGGCATCGGCGACGACGGCAAAAGCCTGTCCATTGTCGAGCGCAAGCTGGGCCTGGGACAGCGTGGCGCCGCCAGGCGGGGTCCAGCTGAAGCGCTGCGAGAATTTTGCCGGATCGAGGGTGGCGGGCACGTAGTTGGTATGACCGGCATTGCCGCCGGTCGTCGACCAGGCCGGCACGCCCGGGACGGCGGACAGGACCGTCAAGTTGCCAGACGCTGTGGATTGCGGCGCCGCGCCGGCAGACACCGGGTTCTGGGCGGCGGCGGCCTCACCGCTGCTGCGGTCGCAGCCCGCAAGCGCGATGGCGAGCACAAGGAGACTCAGGGTGCGTGGGATGATCGTCATGAATGAAGCCAGGAATAATGCAGTGAAGGCCGGGGAGTATTCCACCGACCGCCATGCCTCTCAATTCCACAGCCTTAGATACCAAAAGTAATTACATAATTCATACTTTTGATAAAACGCCATCCGGTCTTAGCCCTGCTTCCCGTGCACCGCTTCGAACGCAATGCGCTTTTCGGTCAAGCTGGCAATGACGTCCAGGGCAAAGCCCTCGTCGGCCGTCATATCCTGGAGAAACAGTGCATTGTTATCGCGGATCCAGCTCAGCGGCATTTCCCACCACGCCAGCGCCAGCAACGCTGCCCGCACTTTCTCGCTGAAGCGGAAGCGCACCAGGCGCGCCGGCGAACCGGCGTAGACGCCGTAAGGCTCGGAACGGAAATTCGGCGGCAGCAGCGAGCGCGCGCCGATCACGCAGCCGTTTTCGATGATGCCGCCGCCCAGCATCATGGTTTCGTCGCCGATCCAGACATCGTTCTTGATCACCGAATCCGCATACTGGGGCGGCGGCACGTTTTGCAAACCCATGCCGGCCACCGAAAACATATAGGTCGAGATGGTGCGCATGTCATGCTGGCCATTCAGCACGAAACGCAGGCGCTGCCCACCGGCGACAAAGCGCCCGAGGCACAGGTTCTGCTTGCCGGCGTCGTATTTTACGGTGGAGCCGACACCCACGCCCGAACAGCGGCCGATGTAGAAATAGCCATGTTGCGGATCCTGGTCGAGCCAGTTGCGGAAAAAATCGTGGGGGATCGAGCTGATGCCGCCTTCGGCATAGCCCAGCACCGTGAATTGCCCGGCCCAGGGATGGTCCGGCATTTCACCGGTGAAGTCGTCTTCGGTAAAGATTTGCATGCGTGATGGCGCTTTATGATAACTGAATAAGTTTCCCCTAGGAATTATAACGAGGCCGCCGCCATGCAATCGGCAATCGCAAATTTTTTTTGTTTTCTGATGGGTTTGTCATTGAACTGCGTCCGATGCATACCACATAGAGATGACCTTGCCGACCTTCGATGCAAGGCTGACATTGACTGGTTTTCACCTCTGTGGGCCGTGCCCACGGGTAAAGGAAAAACCGGCTATAGTTAACGGTTCTCCCCCTCCGATTGGCCGCTCACCGTCGACATGTTCGTGCGCCGGCCCTCAACCATTTGAAAAAGGCTGCAAAACAAGCTAATGGAAGAAATCCGTATCCGCGGCGCCCGCACGCACAACCTCAAGAATATCAATCTCGATCTGCCACGCAACAAGCTGATCGTCATCACCGGCCTGTCGGGTTCCGGCAAATCCTCGCTCGCGTTCGACACGCTGTACGCCGAAGGCCAGCGCCGCTACGTCGAGTCGCTGTCGGCCTACGCGCGCCAGTTCCTGCAGCTGATGGAAAAGCCGGACGTCGACATGATCGAGGGGCTGTCTCCCGCCATCTCGATCGAGCAGAAGGCGACCTCGCACAACCCGCGTTCCACCGTCGGCACCGTCACCGAGATCCACGATTACCTGCGCCTGCTGTACGCCCGCGTCGGCACGCCGTATTGCCCGGATCACTCGCATGAGCCGCTGGCCGCGCAGACCGTGTCGCAGATGGTCGATGCCGTGCTGGCCATGCAGGAGGGGACCAAGCTGATGATCCTGGCGCCGGTCGTGGCCAACCGCAAGGGCGAGCACGGCGACCTGTTCCAGGCGATGCAGGCCCAGGGTTTCGTGCGCTTCCGCATCCAGAGCGGCACCGGTACCGCCAAGATCTACGAGATCGACGACCTGCCGAAACTGAAGAAGACCGAGAAGCACACGATCGACGTCGTGATCGACCGCATCAAGGTGAACGACGAGATCAAGCAGCGTCTGGCCGAGTCCTTCGAAACCGCGCTGCGCATCGCCGACGGCCGTGCCGTGGCCTACGAGATGGACACCGAGAAGGAGCACATCTTCTCGAACAAGTTCGCCTGCAACGTCTGCGGCTATTCCCTGCAGGAGCTGGAGCCGCGCCTGTTTTCCTTCAATAACCCGATGGGCGCCTGCCAGGAATGCGATGGCCTGGGCCACATCGAGTTCTTCGATCCGCGCCGCATCGTGGCCTTCCCGAACCTGTCGCTGGCGTCCGGCGCCGTGAAGGGCTGGGACCGCCGCAACCAGTTCTACTTCCAGATGCTGAGCAGCCTGTCGCAGCACTTCGAATTCGACCTGGACAAGCCCTTCGAGCAGCTGCCGAAAGCTGCCCAGGACGTGGTCCTGTTCGGCTCCGGCAAGAACACCGTGCCCTTCGCCTACGTCAACGAGCGTGGCCGCACCGTGATCCGCGAACACACCTTCGAAGGCGTGGTCAACAACCTGCAGCGCCGCTACCGCGAGACCGATTCGATGGCGGTGAAGGAGGAGCTGGCCAAGTTCATCAACGAGAAGGAATGCCCGACCTGCAACGGCGCGCGCCTGCGTACCGAAGCGCGCTACGTCAAGATCGGCAGCGGCGACCAGCAGCGCGCGATCTATGAAGTGGCGAAGACCCCGCTGCGCGACTGCCTGAAGTACTTCGACAGCCTGCAGCTGACGGGCGCCAAGAAGGACATCGCCGAGCGCGTGATCAACGAAATCGTGGCGCGCCTGAAGTTCCTGAATGACGTCGGCCTGGATTACCTGTCGCTCGACCGCAGCGCCGATACCCTGTCCGGCGGCGAAGCCCAGCGTATCCGCCTGGCCTCGCAGATCGGCTCGGGCCTGACCGGCGTGATGTACGTGCTGGACGAACCGTCGATCGGCCTGCACCAGCGCGACAACGACCGCCTGATCGCGACGCTGAAGCACTTGCGCGACATCGGCAACAGCGTGCTGGTGGTCGAGCACGACGAGGACGCGATCCGCACCGCCGACTACATCGTCGACATGGGTCCGGGCGCCGGCGTGCATGGCGGCGCCGTGATCGCCGAGGGTTCGCTCAAGGACATCCTCAAGAACAAGAACTCGCTGACCGCGGCTTACCTGAGCGGCAAGAAGAAGATCCACGTGCCGAAGAAGCGCACCGTGGCCGATCCGGAGCGTCAGATGGTGATTACCGGCGCCACCGGGAACAACCTGAAGAACGTTTCGCTGGAGCTGCCGGTCGGCCTGATGACCTGCGTGACTGGCGTCTCGGGTTCCGGCAAATCGACCCTGGTGAACGACACGCTGTATCCGGCCCTGTCGCGCCACCTGTACGGTTCGCAGACCGAGCCGGCGCCGCACGACGCGATCCACGGCCTGGAGCACTTCGACAAGGTAATCTCGGTCGACCAGGCGCCGATCGGCCGCACCCCGCGTTCGAACCCGGCGACCTACACCGGCGTGTTCACCCCGATCCGCGATCTGTTCGCGACGGTGCCGACCGCCAAGGAACGCGGTTACTCGGCCGGACGCTTCTCGTTCAACGTCAAGGGCGGCCGCTGCGAAGCTTGCCAGGGCGATGGCGTGATCAAGGTCGAGATGCACTTCCTGCCGGACGTGTACGTGCCTTGCGACGTCTGCCACGGCAAGCGCTACAACCGCGAGACGCTGGAAGTCCAGTACAAGGGCAAGAACATCACCGAAGTGCTGGACATGACGGTGGAAGATGCGCACGAGTTCTTCAAGCCGGTGCCGGTCATCGCACGCAAGCTGCACACGCTGCTGGACGTGGGCCTGGGCTACATCAAGCTGGGCCAGAGCGCGACCACGCTGTCGGGTGGCGAGGCGCAGCGCGTGAAGCTGTCGCTGGAACTTTCCAAGCGCGACACCGGACGTACCCTGTACATCCTGGACGAGCCGACGACCGGTCTGCACTTCGCCGACATCGATTTGCTGCTGAAGGTAATCCACCGCCTGCGCGACCAGGGCAACACGCTCGTCATCATCGAGCACAACCTGGACGTGATCAAGACCGCGGACTGGATCGTCGACCTGGGGCCGGAAGGCGGTGCGGGTGGCGGCATGATCGTGGCGCATGGCACGCCGGAGGATGTGGCCGAGAACAAGGCGAGTGTGACTGGTAAGTACTTGAAGCCGCTGTTGAAGCAGTAAGCAACAGCTTTCAACGTCGTTCCCGCCTGCGCGGGAACGACGTGTGTATGTGGGGCCGAAATTATGTCGGCTCAGGGTCGCGCAGCCCCAATCTTCACCAGCACCACATCATTCACCCGCATCGGCACCGTCACCTTCGCCGATCCATCCCGCCCCACCCTCACCTGCCGCGTCTCCGGGCGGTCCGCCGTCAGCCCCTGCAGCTGCGCCACCTGCGCCGCCGTCAAGGTCTTCGGCTTGCCCATCTCCAGGTAGGCCGTGTGCGCATCGTTCGCCCGGAACCCGGTGCGGTACAGCTGCATCGCATATGTCCCGGCCTTGAGCCCCTTCAGTTCCAGCGTCAGCGGCGCCCCGTCGCGCGTCGGCTGCACTTTTGTATAGAAGGGCCGGTTGCTCCGCTTGCCCTGCTCGGGCGTACGGAAATCCCAGGCCAGTACCTGCACGCCCCCCTTGTCGTCGCGCGTGACCCAGCTTTGCGCATCGGCGGTCGGCAGCTGGCGTTCGCCCAGCTGGTGCAGGTATTTGTAGGCGAACCAGGCCGGCTTGCGGATACCCTGGGGGTTCATCAGGCCGAAGCCGCCTTCGAAGGGCGCGGTCGGTGGGCCGGGTTCTTCGAACAGGTCGGAGTAGGTCCAGTAACTCATCCCCTGCAGCAGGCCTTCGCTTCCCTTCAGCTTGTCCAGGATGTAGGCGGCGCTGACGTAGGCATCGTGCACCGGATCCCGCGGCGTGTAGCTGGTGCTCCATTCGGTGAAGTACAGCGGCAGCCTGGGCAGGTAGGACGCGTCGATCTCGCGCCGCACCTTGCGCACGTCGCCGACGATGGCATCCTTTGACGCCGACAGCCTGGTGTCGTCCTTGCCGTTTTCGTCCAGGAAGCCGCCGTCGACGCCATAGGTGTGGGTGGTGATGAAGTCGACCGCCGCGCCGCTCGCCCTGGTGTGCGCCAAAAACTCGGGCACCCAGGCGGCGCCCGCGGTCGAGGGACCGCCGACGCGCAGTTGCGGGTCGATGGCCTTGATGGTGCGCGCGCTCAGGTCGTACAGCGCAAAGTAGGCCGGCTGGTCGGCCTTTTCCCAGAAGCCGTCCAGGTTCGGCTCGTTCCACACTTCGAAGAACCAGGTGCGCACTTCGTCCCTGCCGTAGCGCTGCTGCAGGTGGCGCACGAAGGCATCCACCAGGGAGCCCCACTGCGCATGGTCCGGGTGCGAAGTGTTCCCCTTCCAGTAAAAGATGCTGTTGTTGGAGGTCTTCATCGCTTCCGGCGTGAAGCCCAGTTCCACGAAAGGCTTGATGCCCATGCCGAGCAGCTTGTCGTACAAGTAATCGATTCTGGTCCAGTCGTAGACCGGCTTGCCGTCGACCACCTTGTAGGTGCCCAGCACGTCGTGGAAGATGCCGTGGAAGCGGATGTAGCGGAAGCCCAGTTCCGCTTGCGCCAGCTTGAGCTGGGCCAGGCTGTCGTCGCGGATCAGGGTGCCCGGGTAGTCGGACCCGACAGACAGGTCGGCGAAGCGGTCGCGCGCCACAGTGGGGGCGTTCAGATCGATGGCGATGCGGCGGCTGGCGTCGTCAGCAGCAGTAGCAGCAGTAGCAGCGGCGGCGGCGGGGAGCAAAGCGGCACACACCAGCGCCAGCGCGCTGCCCAGCAAGGTATGACGTGATCCCATGGTTATTGTCCTTTATTGGCATCGGTTGTCTCCGGATGAATGTTTGCGCTAACAACTCATCCACGCCAAAGAATAAAGGATAAATACCTTGATGTAAAAACAAAACTGCCGGCATCTCAGGATGCCGGCAGTTTTGCGGTTTTCCCTACCCGGTCTTCCCTGCCCCGGTGTTCAGCCCTCGATACGCACCGTCACGCCGGTGGCGCTGTAGTCGAGCGAGCCCTTGTAGCCGTCGATGACGACGCTGCCGAACACACCCATGCGCGTACCGGCGCTCAGGACCTGGTAAGTGCTGCCGATGGCAGGCTTGAAGCCGCCGGCGAGTTTCAGGCGCAGGACGCCGCCGACGATGGTGGCAGTGCCCTTCACGCTCAGGTTGCTGGCTGTCGTGGCGCCCAGCGTGAGCTGCAGCGTGCCCTTGTCCAGCTGGGTGTAGTTGCCGCCCACGTTCAAGGTGCCGGGTGCGCCGATGGCCAGGGTGCCGGCCGCGCCGACATACACGTCGCCGCTGCCGAATGCGTTATTCGACAGCGCTTCGAGCGTGCCGGCATCGATCTGGGTGCCGCCGGTCCAGGTGTTGTTGCCGGCCAGCGTCAGGGCGCCGCTGCCTTGCTTGACCAGCTTGCCGGTACCGGCGATGTCGTTGCGCCAGCGGTCGGCGGCGTTGAAGCCGCCCTTGCTCGCGTCCATGTCCAGCACCACGTTGCCGGTGAAGGCGGCGTAGCCGTCGGCGGCGGCGAACAGGTTCAGGCGGCCCCAGCCTTCAGCATCGTCCAGCACCGGGTAGCCGGAAGCGATGGCCGTGGTCTTGAGCACCACACGGCGCTGGGCGTCGCTCAGGTAAGGCAGGCGGGTTTCCAGCAGCACTTCGGCACCCTTCGGCACCACGGCCGGCGCATTGGTGGCGCCGGTCTGCGGCAGGCCGTAGGTCAGGCGGCGCAGGTAGTTGGCCTTGCTGACGCTGTAGTCGGCAAAGCGGTCGTTGGCGCTGGTGCCCGACACGGCAAAGGCGGGGAAGGTGGCGGCCGTGGTGTTGGTCAGCTTCATCAGCGTGGTGTGGGCCTGGGTCACCGCATCGCCGCGGGTGGTGACGCTGGCGGCGATCAGGTTGGCGGCGGCGACGGCTTGCGCCTGCACGCGGCCGCCGATCACGTCCAGCGGCGAGTGCATGCCGGCCAGGATGCGGCTTTCGCCCAACTCCAGGCCGCGGCCGACCAGTTCCTGGTAGCGCTCGGGCAGCACATAGGCCATGCCGATCGCATTGCGGGTCGCTTCGGCCGAGTGGCCGCTCGGGAAGCCGCCGTCGGTGGTCGGGGTCGCGCTCTTGGCCGGTACCAGTTGCGGCACCACCACGACCTGGGTGCTCCAGCGGTAGGGGCGCGCGTATTTGTAGAAGCGCTTGGCCGGTTCGGTCGAGCCGTTGTTGCCCATCGAGTTGACGAAATCGACCACCTTGCCGAAGTTGGCGTTGGCGCTGCCGCCGGTGCCGTTGTTGCTGCCGCCGTCGTTGTACAGGACGGTGGTGGCATCCGCCGGCATGCTGGTGATCGTGGTCGTGGCGCCCGACGCGACGCGCCATGCATTCGTCAGCGGACCCATGCCTTCGGTCACGCTGTAGCCCTTGTTGCGGCGGTCGTCCAGGTAAGCCTGCAGGGCCTGGTCGGCGCTGCGGCCGGTAGTTGCCTTGACCACGTAATCGATGTTCGCGCTGTGCACGGTCGCGTTGAGGATGGTGCCGCCATTGGTGCCGTCGTTCGGCACGCCGGTCCAGGACGACGTCGCCACTGCCGGGAAGCCATCCACGGCAGGCGCGGTCACGCCGGCGTCGACGAGTTCGGTCAGCGGTTTCCAGACATTCAGCATGCCGCCGAGCACGCGCACGCCGGCGTTGGTGGCCAGGGTCGCGTAACGCGCATCGCCACGCTGGTTGCTGGCGGCGGTGTCGACGAAGGCCGCCACTTGCGGCAGGGGGACGGTTTCGGCGGCACCCTGGTCGGCCGGCGCGGCCGGTGCCACGCTGACGGGCGTGAGGTCGACCTTATCGTTGGCACCGCAGGCGGACAGCAGCACCAGGATGGCGCAGGAGATGGCATGACAGGATATGGCATGACGGGGAGTAAGGTGGGACCCAAACGACATGATTGCTCCAGCAATATTGAACAAGAATGCCGCGCATTATTCCCATCCAATATGACGTGGCGATGAATCCCCCTGCCGCGCACATGAAAAAAGGGACAGGCAAATGCCCGTCCCTTTTTCTCTCTTCTTCTTGATATTCGCAGCTGCGGTCATTGCCGCAGCCGTCGTCTCCCCGCCAACTTCTCCAACGGAAATATTTTACCTAGACAATCTTTCTTCGAGCGCACGTTTGGTTGCTACCAATTCCTGCGGCAAACCGTAAGCCAGTTTGTCGAACAATTCGGTGTGCAATTTGAGCTCTTCGCGCCAGGCATCCTTGTCGATCGAGGTGATGCGCTCGAAGGCTTCCTGGCCGAAATCAACGCCGGTCCAGGTCAGATCGCCATACGACGGCGTGGTGCCGAAGATGTGCTCGATACCGCCGGCCTGGCCCTGCACGCGGTCCAGTATCCATTTCAGCACGCGCATGTTGTCGCCATAGCCCGGCCACACGAAGTTGCCGGCCTCGTCGGTGCGGAACCAGTTGACGCAGAAGATCTTTGGCAAGGCCGCCGGGTTCCTGCTTGCCACCTTGCGTCCCAGGTCCAGCCAGTGCTGGAAGTAGTCGCTCATGTTGTAGCCGATGAAGGGCAGCATCGCATACGGATCGCGGCGCACCACGCCCTGCTGGCCGGCGGCGGCGGCGGTGGTTTCCGAGCCCATGGTCGCGGCCATGTACACGCCTTCGGTCCAGTCACGCGCCTCGGTCACCAGCGGCACCGTGGTCGACCGGCGGCCGCCAAAGATGAAGGCAGAGATCGGCACGCCGGCCGGATCGTCCCAGGCCGGGTCGATGACGGGGTTCTGGGTCGCGGCGACAGTGAAGCGCGCGTTCGGGTGCGCGGCCTTGGTGCCGGAGGCCGGGGTCCAGTCCTTGCCCTGCCAGTCGATCAGGTGGGCGGGCGCCTCCCTGGTCATGCCTTCCCACCAGACGTCGCCCTCGTCTGTCAGGGCGACGTTGGTGAAGATGACGTTTTCGCGCAGCGAGGCCATGCAGTTCGGGTTGGTCTTGTCGTTGGTGCCCGGGGCCACGCCGAAATAGCCGGCTTCCGGATTGATCGCGACCAGCCTGCCGTCCGGGCCCGGCTTGATCCAGGCAATGTCGTCGCCGATGGTCGTGACTTTCCAGCCTTCGAAACCGGCGGGCGGGATCAGCATCGCAAAGTTGGTCTTGCCGCAGGCCGAGGGGAAGGCGGCGGCCACGTATTGTTTGTCGCCCTGGGGAGACTCAACGCCCAGGATCAGCATGTGCTCGGCCAGCCAGCCGGTGCCGCCGCCCTTCGCTTCCTGGTAACCCATGTTGGAGGCGATGCGCAGTGCGAAGCATTTTTTACCCAGCAGCGCATTGCCGCCGTAGCCCGAACCGAAGGACCAGATTTCACGGGTGTCCGGATAATGGACGATGTACTTGGTGGCGTTGCACGGCCAGCGCACGTCTTGCTGGCCGGTCTGCAGCGGCATGCCGACGCTGTGCACGCAGGGAACGAATTCACCGTCGCTGCCCAGCACGTCGTACACGGCGCGGCCCATGCGCGTCATGATGCGCATATTGACCGCCACATAGGGCGAATCCGACAGTTCGACGCCGATGTGGGCGATCGGTGAGCCCAGCGGCCCCATCGAGAACGGCACCACGTACAGGGTGCGGCCGGCCATGCAGCCGTCGAACAGGCCATGCAGGGTCTGGCGCATTTCCTGGGGATCGACCCAGTTATTGGTTGGGCCGGCCTGCTCTTTCGTGCTCGAGCAGATGAAGGTGCGGTCTTCGACGCGGGCGACGTCGCTCGGGTCGGAGCAGGCGAGATAGGAATTCGGGCGTTTTGCCGGATTGAGCCGCTTCATGGTGCCGGCCTCGACCATCTGGGCGCACAGGCGATCGTATTCTTCTTCGGAGCCATCGCACCAGTAGACGGCGTCGGGCTTGGTGAGGGCCGCGACCTCTGCCACCCAGTCGATAAGTCGTTTATGCTTGACGTGAGCGGGGACCTTCAGTGCGGCGATGCCGCCCATAACGGGTTGATTCATGAGTACCTCCAATGCCAATAAAGAATGCTTGGCGACGCCGAAACCCGTGTACATGCGCATCCGTCGAGGCGATACGGAGGAGGATGCGCTGCGGCGTTTCGCGGTCCCTGTTTGTCATTGTCCGGACGCTCGACGCTGTCGATGCGATGCAAGAATGCGCGGCGGTGCGGACTGCTGGACATATGTAGTTCAGGCCGCAAAAGATATCAATCAGACATCGCGGCCCCTTATTTCTGGTCGATTCTACACCCGCATCTGCGTGTTTTAAATGCTTCAACAACAAAAATGTAGGAATTTTGGTTGACTAATGTAGTAGGCTATTTTTGCTCATTCAGATCCTGTCATTTCATTACTTCTTACGACTAAACTTCAGCGGTTTTCATGAAAATAGCGATTCTCGACGACTACCAGGACACGGTCCGCAAGCTCGACTGTTTCAGATTATTGGACGGCCATGAGGTCAAGGTCTTCCATCACCCGGCACGCGGCGTCGGCCAGTTGGCGATCCGTTTCGCCCCTTTCGACGCCCTCGTCCTGATCCGCGAACGCACGCCGCTGCCGCGCGCCCTTCTGGGCCGGCTGCCGAACCTGAAACTGATTGCGCAGACCGGCAAGGTCTCCGGCCACATCGATGTGACAGCGGCGACCGAGCATGGCATTGCGATTGCCGAAGGCGTCGGTTCCCCGGTGGCGCCCGCCGAATTGAGCTGGGCGCTGATCATGGCGGCCTCGCGCCGCATCGTCCCTTACGCCAACAAGCTCAAGGATGGCTTGTGGCAGATGGTCTCGATCAATCCGGAACTGAATTTGCTGGGGCGAGTACTGCATGGCCGTACCCTGGGCATCTGGGGCTACGGCAAGATCGGACGCTTGCTGGCGGGCTACGGCAAGGCGTTCGGGATGCAGGTGATGGTGTGGGGCAGCGACGGCAGCCGCGCTGCGGCCGAGGCCGATGGCTTCATCGCTGCGGCCTCGCGCGACGCCTTTTTTGCAGAAGCCGACGTGCTTAGCCTGCACCTGCGCCTGGCGGACGCGACGCGCGGCATCGTCACCGCGGCCGATCTGGCGCGCATGAAGCCGGATGCCTTGTTCGTGAACACGAGTCGGGCGGAACTGGTGGCCGAGGGCGCGCTGGAAACGGCACTCCGCCAGGGCCGGCCGGGCCAGGCGGCGCTGGACGTGTTCACCAGCGAACCGCTGGGCGCGGACGCCGAGCTGTTGAAGATGCCGACGGTGCTGGCGACGCCCCACCTGGGGTATGTCGAGAAGGACAGTTACGAGATGTATTTCAAGGCGGCGTTCGAGAACGTGGTCAATTTCGCCAATGGGACACCAACGGGGATTCTGAATCCGGAAGCGCTTAACGCAGCTCCGGCTCGCCCGTGAAATTCGGCTTGCGCATCGGCATCTCATGGCGGCGCGTCCACAGGCCGGCCCAGCCCGGCGGCCAGCCGATCGCCGGTCCGGCATACGCCGGCAAGCCGGCGCGCACCGGTACCACGGGCACCGGCGGCATCTCGACCAGGCTGCCATCTTTCGACGGTGCCATGTCGAAGCTGTACATGTAACCAGGCAACAGGGCATCGCATACGCCGGCGAACCAGGCGGTGTGGTCTTCGTCGCGGCCGAGCGCGCGCGCCAGGCCTTCGGGATCGAATTTCGCCAGCGCGTGGATCAATTCCTCGGTGCTGGCACCAGGTGCATCCCCCCAGCCCATCACCGGGTTGCCGTTGTAGTCGGCGCCCGAGCCATACCAGCCTTCGCGCCAGGGGCGCTGCATCCAGTCGCGCTGGCCGGCGAACAAATGCCAGCGCCAGTGCAGGCCCGATGCCTTGGGCCAGGAATGCAGGTACAGCCTTTCGTAGCCGGCCATGTGCAGGTCGCGCACCATCGCCATCAGGCGGGCGTGCGGCATGCGGTCCGGCGGCGAGCGGCGGAAGCGGATCGCTTCGCCATCGGCGTGCTGCACGTCGTCGGTCGACAGATTGAGGTCGAGCGTGCGCGGTTCATTGCCGAAGCGCGCCGAAATCCAGCCGGTCAGCAGGTTGACGTGGGTGATGACGCCATAGCCGCGATGGCGCTGAAAGATGACGGTTCCGGGGGCGACGGGTTTCATTTGGGAAGCAGGCCGAGGCCTGAGAAAAAAACGAGGCGGAGATCGAAGTACTCATCCGATCCTGACGATTCTAGCGCAGACCCATGGGGATACACTACCGTTTGCGGCTATCATTACCCACCTTTTTTTTACTGCATTTCCAAACCATCATGACTTTGCGGATCATCGCCACCGGCGGCACTTTCGATAAACATTACAACGAGCTCAACGGCGTACTCGGCTTCACGCAAAGTCACTTGCCAGACGTCATCAAACGCACCCGCATGACCATCCCGGTCGAGCTGGAAGTCGTGTCGCTGCTGGACTCGCTCGACATGCAGGATGCCGACCGCCAGCGCGTGCTGGGCGCCTGCCAGGCCGCATCCGAAAAGGCGATCGTGATCGTGCACGGCACCGACACCATGCGCGAAACCGCCGAGGTGCTGGGTACGTCGGTCAACGACAAGACCATCGTCTTCACCGGCGCCATGATCCCCTACGAAATCGCCAATTCCGACGCGCTGTTCAACTTCGGCTTTGCCTGCGGCGTGGCCCAGGTGCTGCCGCCGGGCGTCTACGTCGCAATGAATGGCAAGATTTTTACTTGGGACAATGTGACCAAGAACCGCGCAGCCGGCGTGTTTCAATCGGCGTAAACTGCCTTTTGGCAGGGCATATTGCCTGAAGGCTGCAGGGCGCTGCGCATTGTTCGGTATTCCTATAATGGTTTTCCATGAACGCAGGAGGAATGAACGATGAGTGAGCAGCGTCCCACGTTAACGACCCGCCAGGGCCACCCCGTCCGCGACAACCAGTCGCTGCGATCGGTGGGCGAACGCGGTCCGGCGACCCTCGAGAACTACCAGTTCATCGAAAAGATTACCCACTTCGACCGCGAACGCATCCCCGAGCGGGTAGTGCATGCGCGCGGTACCGGCGCCCACGGCTTTTTCGAAGCCTACGGCACCATCGGCGACGAACCCGCCACCAAATACACCCGTGCCAAGGTCTTGACCGAGGTCGGCGTGCAGACGCCGGTGTTCCTGCGCTTTTCCACCGTGATCGGCGCCAAGGAATCGCCGGAGACGGCACGCGATCCGCGCGGCTTCGCCATCAAGCTGAAAACCGTCGAAGGCAACTGGGACCTGGTCGGCAACAACCTGAAGGTCTTCTTCATCCGCGACGCCATCAAGTTCCCGGACATGATCCATGCCTTCAAGCCGGATCCGGTCACCAACCAGCAGGAACCGTGGCGTTTCTACGATTTCATCGCCAACCACCCGGAATCGCTGCACATGGTTACCTGGGTCAAGAGCCCATGGGGCATCCCGGCCAACTACCGCGAGATGGAAGGTTCCGGCGTCAACACCTATAAACTGGTGAACGACCAGGGCATCGCCCACCTGGTGAAATTCCACTGGCAGCCGAAACAGGGCGTGCGCAATTTGACGGCCCAGCAGGCCGCCGAGATCCAGGCCCACGACACCAGCCACGCCACCCGCGATTTATACGACGCCATCGAACGCGGCGACTATCCGGAATGGGAACTGTGCGTGCAGCTGATGAGCGACGGCGAGCATCCGGAACTCGAGTTCGACCCGCTGGACGACACCAAGCGCTGGCCGGAAGACCAGTTCCCGCTGCTGAAGGTAGGCCGCATGGTGCTGAACAAGAACCCGGACAATGTCTTTGCTGAAACCGAACAGTCGGCCTTTGGTACCGGTGTGCTGGTCGACGGCATCGATTTTTCCGACGACAAGATGCTGCAGGGACGCACCCTGTCCTACTCGGATACCCAGCGCTACCGCGTCGGCCCCAACTACCTGCAGTTACCGATCAATGCGCCACAGGAAAAAGCACGCGCCCACACCAACCAGCGCGATGGCCAGATGACCTATCATATCGACGATGGCGGCGAGAACAAGCACCTGAACTACGAACCGAGCCTGATCGGCGGCCTGCAGGAAGTGCCCCAGCCCGAAAAGGATTATCACCAGTACGTGCAAGGCCATCTGGGCCGCTACCAGACCAGCAGCACCGCGGCCGACTACAAGCAGGCCGGCGACCGCTACCGCACCTTCGAGGACTGGGAGCGCGACGACCTGGTGAACAACGTCGGCGGCGACCTCAAGAAATGCCCGGAAGTGATCCAGCTGCGCATGGTCTGGCACCTGTGGCATTGCGACGAGGATTACGGCCGCCGCGTGGCCGGGATCGCCGGCATCGACCTGGAAAAAGCCAAGGCGCTGGCGCCGCTGCCGGGCAAGCCGGCGCCGCATGCAAATCGCCAGGGGTCGACTTATACCAGCGGCCAGCAGGAAAGCGGCAATGGAGGCGCATCGAAGGAGCCGGCAACCAGCGAGGAAGTGGCGTCGGCGAAGTGAGCACCAGCGCCCGCATGGGGAGCAGGGATGTGAAATAAAAATGGCCCGGAGTCCAACCCGGGCCATTTTTCATTGCTGCGACGTGCTCAGTGCAAGCCGAGTTCACATGCAGTACAAGCCGATTCAGGCCGGTTCAACGCGTGACCAGATAATACGTAAGCCCTGCAGCATTCGCCGTCGCACTACCGGTTTGCACCAAAGCGACATGGTTGTCATTCCCGCTATGGAAGATGCCGATGCCGTAGCTTTGCTGTCCAGCGATCGTCGGCAGGGCGATGTCGGTATCCGGCAGGAACAGCGACCCGGTAAAGCGGTGGTAACTCGCCTCATAGACAAGCGGGTACGGATACGATCCATTCTGGTTATAGCTCGCCCCCATGACGACCGCCTCGTTTGCTGACAAGGAATGGCTCATCGACTGGAGGAAACCTGTCATCGAGAACTTGCCCACGTATTTCAGCGTATCGGTCCGGAAGTAGTTGCCGCTCGCCGTGAACAGCAGGTTCTCATCGGCCGACAGGAAGAATGGCGCGCTCATTGGATAATCGCCGTGGTACGGCGAATCGCCGGTCTCCTTGACCGCACCGCTGGTCCCGTCCAACGTGAAATAGCTGATGTCGGCGGGGCTCAGGCCATTCGAGATCAGGAATGCCTTGTTCTTGCTGGCGGCAAGAATGCCTCGCTGGGTGCCATAGAAATAGCCGAATCCGGTCATGCCCTGGGTCAGGCTCGAAGTGAGGTCCGTGCCCGTACGGCCATCCACCACTGCCACCGATGGATTGGCCCACTGGCCGCCGGTCTGGCCGATCAGGTAGACCATTCCCGTATTGGTCACAAAAGCATCGGTTTGCGAACCGCCGGTCGAGGAAGAGTGCAGCAGGGTTGCCGAAGGCAGATCGATCAGGCTGACCACGCCTTCCTGCACCACGGCCGCCAGCTTGCCGTCGGCGCTCAGGCTGAATGCCTTCACGGGCAGAGGCAGCGGCACCGAGCGGATCGCACCAGTGAATGGATCGACGATATGCAGCGCGTTCGGATTGGCGGCGGCGATCACCAGGCGGTCGAGTCCCTTGCTGTAGTGGGCCTCGATGGGCGTGAACGGCAAACTCACCTGATTGGTCACGCTGCTCAGCACGCGGACAGTCACAAAGGCCAGGCTGGAGCTCTTGCCATCGCTGACGGTGACCGATGCGACGTACATGCCTGCAACATCCGGCACGAACGACAGCTGTGCCGCGTTGGGCGCGGCGATCGCTGCGGTCGATCCGGCCGGACGGGCGTCGATGGCCCAGCTGTAGGTCAGGGCGTCACCGTCGGCATCCGAGCTGTAGGCGGCGGACACGTTGGCGGCAGTGCCTGCCACGATCGACATATTGGTCTTGTCGAGCTGTACCGTCGGTGCCGTGTTGCCGCTGTCGATACTCAGGATTTGCTCGGAATAGGCACCGGACGGATCGGTGGCGCGCAGGCGTACCCGGTAACTGCCGGAGATGTCGGTCGTCAGCTGCACCGCCGCACCGGCGCCTGACGACAATGCTGCGGCGCTGCCTGCCGGCTTGCTGTCCAGCGTCCAGCCGTACGTGAGCACATCGCCGTCGGCATCGGTGCTGCCGGTGCCGCGCAAGGTCAGCGTGGTGTTCACCGGCAGGCGCACCGTCGGGCCATTGACCTGGGCGGTCGGCACGGCGTTGGTGCTGATGGATGCCTGCGGACGCTGGTTCTTCACCGACACGGTGGTCTGGTAGCTGCTGGCCACGCCGGCGGCGTTGGTGGCAACCACCTGGACAATATAATCGCCCATGACGTCCGGCACCAGTTGACTGAAGACGCCGACGGCTGCGGTCAGCTGTACTGCGCTACCGGCAGGCTTGGCCACCAGGGACCAGGCATAGCTCAGCGTGCCGCCGGACGGGTCCTTGCTGCTGTCGCTGGTCAGTGCGACCGTGTAGCCGATCGCGGCGCTCACGACGTTCGTCCCCGAGCTGACGGGCGGCACGGTTGCCAGCACGACGACCTGTGGCGCATTGTTGCCCGGTACCGTGGTGCGCGCCACAATCGTTACCTGCTTGTCCGCGTAAGCACCTTTGCTGTCGGTGACACGCAGACTGGCAATATAGGTACCGTCCATGTCCGGCTTGAAGCTCAGTTGAGCGCCGGTATTGGTTGCGATGTCGGCAGTGCTGCCAGTCGGTTTGGCGCTCAGGCTCCATTTGAAGGTCAAGGCATCGCCTTCCGGATCCTTGCTACCGCCGGCATCGAGTGTCACGGTAGTCCCGGTGGCGGCAACAACGTCGCCGCTGTTCGCACCGCCCGACACCTGGCCCGCCAGCGTCAGCGTGGGCACCGGCGCCGCGTTGGCGGCAGGCGCCGCCGCACCACCGCCACCGCCCCCGCCACAGCCGGCAAGCAAGCCCAGTGCGAGCACAGCCGTGATAGCGCGGGTCTGCCACGTCCTTCGTTCAGATGTTTTCATGTAAAAATTAATTAATAGAAAATAACTGGGCAGTATAGTCAAAAATAAATACAAAAAAAGCTCGAATACTCACAGGTATCCGAGCTTTTTTGCTTTATTTGAAGCAGCCTGGTTGAAACGGCCCGGCGTGGCCGAGCGTCGTCAGGCCTTGGCTTCCCCACCCAGCGCCTCGACCAGGTCCGCCAGCATCTTGGCCAGCTCGCCGGTCATCAGCATGATGTCGTTATCGAAACGCTCATCATCGCTGTAGGTAATGGTTTCGCCTTCCTTGATCACGTCCAGCGGCTTGATGCTCTTGATCGCCAGCTGCTCGGTCAGCACGAAGGAAATGCGGCTGTTCCAGGTCATGGCCAGGCGGGTGCACTGCTTGCCGCCCGCGATGTGGCGGCGGATGTCTTCCGGGTCCAGCGAATGTTTTACGTAGCGCACGGTGGCCTTGCTTTCGCCGGTGGCGCGCAGCTCGGTGTCCTGGTCGATCGTGAAGTTGTACGGGGCTTCGTCCGATTCGAGCCAGCCGGTCATGACGGCCACCGGCGAGCTTTGCACGCGCACCGATTCCAGCGGCATCTTGTCGACGGCCTTCAGCAGCAGCTTGATGATGTCGTCCGCCTTGTTCGGGCTGGCGGCATCGACCACCAGCCAGCCGTTGACCGGGTCGATCCAGGCCCAGGTATTGCCGCGGATCGAGAATGCGCGCGGCAGCAGTTCGTCGGCCACGCGTTCCTTCAATTCTTTCATCGCCTTTTTACCCGGCGGGAAGCCCTGCTGCTCTTCCATCTCGGCAGCCTTGGCCTTGGCGACCTGGTTGATGACCGAGCTCGGCAGCAGTTTCTTTTCCGTGCCCAGCATCATCAGCATCTGCTTGTTCACCACGTGCACCAGCTTGCCGTTGCCGCGCGGCGAATCCCAGCCCTGCTGCAGCAATTCGTTGCTGTTGGCCGGCACGAAGGCTTGCGACGCCAGTGCCTCTTCCAGCTGTTCAGGGGTATAGGCCCAGGGTGCGGGCAGGCGGTAAATCTGAAGATTCTTGAACCACATAACGTTGCTTTCGGTTATCTCTAAGTTCCAGGGGAACGACATTCTACACGCTGCCATGCGGCAAAATTCACCTGGCAGGGTAGGCTTTTTTAATGTGTTGCGCGTTCGTCAAACAGCTTGAGTTGCTCGACGATTTCTGTATCGCTCAGGCGTACACCGACGCCCAGCAGGCGCACCGGGCGGCTGGCACGCTGCCAGCCCATCTCCAGCAGGCGGACATAGGTCTCGAGACTGGGCGCGTAGCCGACGCATTCGACCGTGGTCTGCTGGAAGTCGGAAAATTTAATTTTCACAAACAGTTTATTGATGAAGCGTTCGGCGTCATTGCGCTTGATGCGGCCCTGCAAATGCTCGATCAGGTCCGGCAGCAGCGCCTCGCAGGCGGCCAGGTCGGGCACGTCCGGCGTATAAGTTTCCTCGGTGCTGATCGATTTGCGCTCGCGCACCGGATTCACCTCGCGCTCGTCGATGCCGCGGCTCAGGTCGTACAAGCGCGCGCCGAAGGAACCGAAATGCTCCTGCAGCCTGGCCATCGGCCAGGCGCGCAGGTCAGCGCAGGTGTCGATCCCGAGGCGGTTCATCTTGGCCGCGGTGACCTTGCCGACCCCGTGCAGTTTTTTCACCGGCAGCTCCGCCACGAAGGCATCGACCTCACTTGGCCGCACCAGGAACAGGCCATCCGGCTTGTTCCAGTCGCTGGCGATCTTGGCCACGAACTTGTTCGGCGCCACACCGGCCGAGGCCGTGATGCCGACGGTTTCGAAGATGCGGCGCCGGATCTCTTGCGCGATCAGGGTGGCGCTGCCCTTGCAGTGGGGCGATGCCGTTACGTCGAGATAGGCTTCGTCCAGCGACAGCGGCTCCACCAGTTCCGTATAGTCCTGGTAGATATCCATGATCTGGCGCGAGGCGATGCGGTATTTCTCCATGTTCGGCGGGATTACCAGCAGGTCCGGGCACAATTTGATGGCCTGGGCCGTGGCCATCGCCGAATGGATGCCGTAGCGGCGCGCTTCGTAATTGCAGGTCGCGACCACGCCGCGCTGGTCATGGCGTCCGCCGACGGCCAGCGGCCGCCCGCGCAGCGACGGGGCGTCCCGCATCTCGACGGATGCGTAGAAACAATCGCAATCGCAGTGGATGATCTTGCGGACGGGGGTGTTCACGCTGGCGGTATCGCCGGATGGGAGCGATTACTGTAATTGCATACAGTATCGTTGAATTGATACGCGGATGCAAGGAGGCGTGGACGCCGGCATCCGCATGAGCCGGGCGCCCACTCCCTGCCGCCGGTGTCATGGCGGGCCGGTGCCAGGCCAGGGTTCAACGGGTGACGCTAGAATAGCTGCAAGCCTTGACCACGTTCGGCAGCGGGTCGCCGAAGGTGGCATTCGAGCACACGGCCGAGCCGCTGAAGACACGCGAGACGAAGTTGTTGTTCGCGCCGTAACGCACCTCGCGCGTCCCGCTGAACGTGCAGACACCGTCCTCGCTGGCACAGGCAGTCCAGGTCACGGGTGCAGGCGCTGCCATGGTGGCACTGGAATAACTGCACGATTTGAGGACGTTCGGCGCCGGATCGCCGAACACGGCGTTCGTGCACGGGGTCGAGCCGGTCACGATCTTCGATACATAGCTATTGCCCGCGCCGTAGCGTACTTCACGCGTCCCGCTGAACGCGCAGGTGCCGTCTTCCGCTGCGCAGCTGGTCCAGGTCACGGCTGGCGCCGGCGCCACTGCGCTCGCAAGCGCGGCGTTGACGGCGGCCTGCGCATCGATGATGCCGGCGCCGCAGCCATTGCAGGCGGCCGGGAAAGCGCGCGCGGTCGACTTCAGTTTCGCTTCGACCTCGTCCGGGCTCAAGGCCGGGTTCGCAGCCAGCATCAGCGCAGCTACACCGGCGACGTGCGGGGTCGCCATCGAGGTACCGACATAGTAGGCGTAGCTGTCCGAGGCCGGACCCGCCGTGCCGCTGTTAAGCGTGGACAGGATGCCGGCGCCACTGTCGCCACCCGGCGCCGCCACGTCGACCACGTTGCCATAGTTCGAATACGATGCCTTGCCGCCACTGCGCCCAACCGCCGCGACCGTGATCACGCCAGCACAGTTGGCCGGTGCGGAGGTGGACGCATCGACATTGGAATTGCCGGCCGCGACCACCACCACGGCGCCGCGCGAACGCGCGCCATTGATCGCGTCCTGGGTGGTGCTGTCGCAGTTGCCGCTGCCGCCCAGCGACAGGTTCAGCACACGCGCCTGGTTGGCGTTGGCCGGCACGCCGCTCACGCTGCCGCCGGAAGCCCAGACAATGGCGTCGGCGATATCCGAAGTGTAGCCGCCGCAGCGGCCCAGCACGCGCGCCGGAACGATTTTCGCGTTATAGGCAATGCCCGCGATGCCAAGGCCATTGTTGGTCCTGGCGGCGATGGTGCCGGCCACATGGGTACCGTGCCAGCTGGACGTCTGGTCCTGGGCCGGGGTGCCGCTTGCACAGCTGCCGGCCGGGGTCCAGTCGCCCGGATCGCTGGCGTCGTTGTCGCGGCCGTTGCCGTCGTTGGCGATGCCGGTGCTGGCGATGAAATCGTAGCCTTGCAGGATCTGGCCGGACAGGTCCGCATGCGGCCGGTAGCCCGTGTCGAGCACGGCGACGTTGATGCCGGTGCCGGTCGACTTGCCCCAGGCGCCGGTCACGTTGATGCCGCCGGCACCTTCATACAGATCCCATTGCTGGCTGTAACTGGGGTCGTTCGGCACCGCCATCGCCGTCATGATGCGGTCCGGTTCGGCGTACTCGACATTGGTGTCGCGCGCCTTCAGTTCTGCCGCCAGCTGCCTCGCCTCGGCCAGCGTCATGGTGCGACTGAGTTGCAGGACGTTGGCGCCAGTCGCAGTAGCGCGTAGCGCGCGCAGTGTCATGCCGAACTGCTGGCCAGCCCGGTCGATCAGGGCCTGGCGCGCGGCTGCCGGCGCATTTGGCTGGGGCGGGGCCGACCGCTTGAGCCGCGATGTGTCGACGGCGTCCTTGTAGCGCACGATCAGGCGGTCGGTCTGGGTAATGAAACGGGTGGCTTGGGCAGTACCCTGCTGGCCGGCGCTGGCTGCCAACGGACCGAAGACGATCAGTGCTGCCGCGCAAAACTTCAACACGGAGGCGGTCTTGCTGTGCTGTTGCATGCTGCTTCCTCTTGGGTTGTTCTGGATGAGAAGAACCCGCAAGCGTAGCCGAGAATGCTAGCGATGAGACCGCTTTTATGGCATCTGCAACAGGAAAATTTTTTTCAAGTTATTGATTACTAACGAAAATTTTATCATTCGAACAAAAAAGGCGCTCAAACGAGCGCCTTCTGATCAAGCCGACAAGGTGTTACCAGGACAGCTTCAGCGTGTACTTGCCGTTGGTCGCGCCCGTGCCGCCGCTATAGTAATACACGCGCACGTAGCGTGGCGAAGCGGCCGTGCTCGTGTTGCTGATGCTGGTGCTGTCGGCCGCGCCGCTACCGTTCTCGCTCAGCGCCAGGCGGGTGCCGGCGCTGTTGTAGATGGCCAGGTCGTAGTCCGAGCTCGAGTTCGGCGTCATCACGGCGCTCAGGGTTTTACCGGCCGGGACTTGCACCACGAAGTAGTCGCTGTCCGAGCTGGCCGACAGGCTGCCGTTGATGGTCGTGCCCGAGGTCGTCACGCTGTTGGCGGTGGCCAGCGTGTTGTTCGACTCGGTTTCCGACACCGTCGGACCGGTCGGCGTGGTGCCACCGCCGCTGCCGGTGGCGGCATCGACCGCTGCCGAGGCGTTGACGATGCCGGCGCCGCAGCCGCTGCACGAGGCCGGGAAGGCGCGCACGCTCGACTTCAGGCGGGCTTCGACATCGTCCGGGGTCAGGGCCGAATTTTTCGACAGCATCAGCGCCACCACGCCGGCCACGTGCGGGGTCGCCATCGAGGTGCCCATGTAGCCGGCATAGCTGTCGGCGCCCGGGCCCTTGGTGCCGGCGTTCAGGGTCGACAGGATGGCTGCACCGCTGTCGCCGCCCGGGGCCGCCACGTCGACGATGGTGCCGTAGTTCGAGTAGGAGGCGCGGCCGCCGGAGCGGTTGGTCGCCGCCACCGTGATCACGCCGGAGCAGTTGGCCGGGCTGCTGTTGCTGGCGTTCTGCGATTCGTTGCCGGCCGCGACCACGACCACGGTGCCGCGCGAACGGGCGCCGTTGATCGCGTTCTGGGTGGTGGTGTCGCAGGCGCCGCCGCCGCCCAGCGACATGTTGATCACCTGGGCGCGCGCCGCGATGTTCGGCACGCCGGAGACGGTGCCGCCCGAAGCCCAGATGATGCCGTCGGCGATGTCCGAGGTATAGCCGCCGCACTTGCCGAGCACGCGCACCGGCACGATCTTGGCGCCGTAGGCGATGCCGGCGACGCCGGTGCCGTTGTTGGTCAGCGCGGCGATGGTGCCGGCCACGTGGGTGCCGTGCCAGCTCGAGTTCGAGGCCGGCTCGCCGGCGCCGCATTCGCCCGCCGCGGTCCAGTCGCCCGGGTCGCTGGCGTCGCTGTCGCGGCCGCCGCCGTCGTTGGCGATGGTGGCGTCGGAAATGAAGTCATAGCCGGCCAGGATCTGGCCGGACAGATCGGCGTGCGGACGGTAGCCGGTGTCGATCACGGCGACACGGATGCCGGCGCCGGTCGACTTGTCCCAGGCCGCCGGGACGTTCATGCCGCCGGTGGTCTCGAAATAATCCCACTGCTGGCTGTACATCGAATCGTTGGGCGTGAGCAGCGGACGCATGATGCGGTCCGGCTCGGCGTACTCGACGTTCGGGTCGCGCGCGGCCAGTTCGGCGGCCACCTTGGCGGCATCGCCGAGTGTCACCCGGCGGTCCAGCTTGATCACGCGGGCGCCGGTGGCGATCCGGTGCGATTCCTTCATGAGGAAACCGAATTGCTGGCCGGCACGGTCGAGCACGGCCTTGCGTGCGCTCGAGAGCGGCGCGGCGACCTGAGCGGCCTGGGCGGCCGCGGCCGAGACTTTACCCGCCTTGACGGCCACCGGTGCCGCCTCGTCCTTGTACTTGACGATGATGCGGTCGGTCTGGTCGAGGATGCCGAAGCCCGGCGCGGGCGTGGCCTGGATGTTGGCGGAGACGCCCGCGAACGCGGCGCCGGCGCCGAGACCGAGGACGGCCGCTGCGCACAATTTCAACACTGCAGGATATTTCGATTGCTGAGACTTCATGTTTCTTCCTTTTTGAGAAAAACACAAAAGCTTGGTTTTCCGCAAGCATGTGAATGCCTGAGATCTAGTTGTATCGGTACGGCGGTGCGTACCGAATTTCCGTCTTGACAGCGGACAAACCAGAGTACGCCCGTTGAGCAATCTATGGAGAAATTTCACATTTGAATTTGATGCGTAAACGACACAAATCCCATGTTGTTAACGCTAAAACCTAGATTCTTCGGCGGTTCGGTAACTCAGCAAAACAAGATATTGCATAAAAACACCTGAAAATTACACATTCCTCGGTACTTTAGATCAATGTTATGTAACATTCGTATTGATTTATATCAAACAACTTTCGATAAATAAAAAAGGCCGCGATCGCTCGCGGCCTTTTCAATCCAACAGCTGACTGATCAGAAGTTGCCTTTGAACTGCACACCCCACATGCGCGGCTCGTTGGTGAAACCGGTCAGGTTGTTGAAGTCGATGCCGCCGGTGATGCGGCGCTGGTCGAGGATGTTGCGGCCGAAGGCTGCGACTTCATACTTGCCGCCGGCCCAGTTGTAACCCACGCGCAGGCCGCCTTCGGTCAGCGGCTTGCCGGTGAACTCGGTCGATTCGTACAGGAAGAAGTTGATCTTCGTACGGTAGGACCAGTCGGTGAAGACGAAGAATTCGCCGTCGCCCATCGGGATGCCATAGCGCGCGGTGGCGTTCACGGTCCACTTTGGCGCCTGCGGCAGCGAGTTACCGTTGATCGAGTACAGGTTGCCGACACGCGGGTCGGTAATGGTGCACTGGCCGCAATTGGGGACGAACAGGCTCGGATCTTCGATCTTGGTGAAGTTGTAGCTGGCGCCGCCGGTCACGCGCAGCGACGGGCTGATGATGCCTTCGAAGTCCAGCTCGGCACCCTGGCCCTTGGTCTTGTTGGCGTTGATCAGCTTGTTGTCGTTCGAAGTGCCACCGACCACGGTCAGCTGCTGGTTCTTGACTTCGTAGTCGTAGATCGAGAAGTTGACGCGGGCACGGCGCTCGAACAGCTCGGACTTGATGCCGACTTCGTAGGAGGTGATGGTCTCGGCATCGGCCACGGTGACCGGCACGGCTGCCGACGGCGCCGCGATACTCGGGGCGCGGAAGCCGGTCGCCACGCGGGCATAGGCGTTCACGTCACGGTTCAGCTTGTAGGTACCCGACAGGTCCCAGTTGATCTTGTCCTTGCTGGTACTGGCGCCGGCCGGTCCGATCAAAGTCACGTTGTCGTGCACCAGGGTCTGGAAGTCCTTCTCGTCCTTGGTATAGCGGATGCCGCCGCGCACGGTGAAGTCGTCGTTCAGCACGTAGGTCGCCGAACCGAAGGCCGCCCAGGCCTTGTTCTTCTGCTGCGAGACCAGGTGCGAGGTCAGGGCCTGGGCATCGTTGTAGTTGTCGCTGCCGCCGCTGACGTCTTCGTTGAAGTAGTAGACGCCGGCCTGCCAGTTCAGCGGACCCGCGTTCTTCGATTCCACGCGGAATTCCTGGGTGTACTGTTTCAGGTCGTCCAGCACGCTGGCGGTCTGCACCTGGAACGGAATGAAGCCCGGACCCGCAGCCACGCTGCCGTTGGCCGGCACGCCGCCGTCGATGTCGCCGCGGCTGTGGTAGCGGCCCACGCTTTCGTAGCCGGTGATCGAGTACAGCTTGACCGCACCCAGGTCCCAGCTCAGGCGCATGTTGGCGCCGTTGGTCTTCAGGTCCTGGAAGTTCAGGGCGTTGCTGACCAGGCTGTTCAGGTCGGTGCCCGGCGCGAAGTCGTTCGTGCCCTTCTGGATCAGGTTGGCGCGGAACAAACGGGCGCTGCCGCTGGTGGTGCGCTGGTGCACGTTGAACAGTGCGCTGAAGCTGCTGTCCGGGGTGTACAGGAACTGCACGCGCTCGTTGTGCTCGTTGTAGCCGTCCAGCTCGCCGGTCTTGTTGGTCTTGGCGACGTCGCTGTAGTTGTCGACGTAGTCGTCGCGGTGCTGGCGCAGGGTCGAGACGCGCATCGCCCACTTGTCCGACAGCGGCACGTTGGCGGCACCTTCGACGCTGCTGGTGCCGTGGGTGCCGTAGGACAGGTTGTAGTAGCCTTCGACCTTTTTCAGGTTCGGCTTCTCGGATTCCAATTTCACGACGCCGGCCGGGGTGTTGCGGCCGAACAGGGTGCCTTGCGGACCGCGCAGCACTTCGACGCTGCTCACGTCATAGATCGGGTAACCCTTCAGGATCGGGTTTTCCTGGACGATGTCGTCATAGATCAGCGACACCGGCTGCGAGGCGAACAGCGAAAAGTCGGTGTTGCCGTAGCCGCGGATATAAAAGCGCGGGAAGGTGCGGCCATTGGAAGACTCGATGTTCAAGCTCGGCACTTTGCCGGCCAGCAGGCGGATGTCGCCACCGCCGGATACCAGCACGTCCAGCTTTTCGCCCTTGATGGCGGAGACCGACACCGGCACTTCCTTGATGTTTTCGGTACGGCGCTGGGCGGTGACGGTCACCGTCTGCAGCTCGGTGGCCTGGGCGGCCTGGGTCTGGGCCAGGGCGGTACCGGCCGGCAGGACGGACAGTGCCAGCATTGCACCATGCGCGGCTGCGACGCGCTTGTGCATCTTGGACATCTTGATCATTGAGTTTTCCTAGGGAAGAGTGAAAGAATTCCGCGTGTCTCCGCCATTCTCTCCGCGGCCGCCCGGTTCGGCTCGGGCATGGACCGGCCGGCAATGCGCATCTTATCGATGTCTGGATATTGCCGGTCTGTAAAGGCGCTATTGTCGAGCATGTGTATAAGCTTATGCAAGAAATTACGCAGTGCATACGCAGGCATACAACAGTCCGGCCCATTCGGGACTGCAGGAAAATGTTCACTTTTTTCCGTAAAGGCCTTGCATGATTTCAAATGGATACGCTATGATTCGGGCCTCTTCGGACGTGATGACAAACGCCTGACAGAGATACCGGAATGTGTGCGGGCGCTTAGCTCAGTTGGTAGAGCGGATCCCTTACAAGGATTAGGTCGGGAGTTCGAGCCTCTCAGCGCCCACCAGAATCCGGCATCTCGAAGCACGAAGAACCGATCATAGTAAAACGGAGCGGTAGTTCAGTTGGTTAGAATACCGGCCTGTCACGCCGGGGGTCGCGGGTTCGAGTCCCGTCCGCTCCGCCAATATTGAGGTAGAAAAGTGTTCCCCCTGCGGGGAACACGGATTTGGGCTCGAAGGGATTCGCCTGCAAGCGAATCCGCGGCCCGCGGAACGTGGGCGAGTCCCGTCCGCTCCGCCAATATAAGCAGCAACGAATAAGGTCCGACTTGTCGGGCCTTTTTTCGTTTCAGGGTTCTATTTTCATGTTCCCTGCCACCGGCTCCGGGTCCACATGACGCCGGGTGCACTGGTTGTGGAGCGAATCAGGCCCGCTTCAGCATCGCCGGCCCCACTTCGACGCGATTGCGCCCGCTGGTCTTGGCCACGTACAGCGCGTGGTCCGCCCGGGCCAGCGCCGCCGTCAGCTCTTCGTTGGCGTCGATCATGACCAGGCCGATGCTGACCGTCATCCGGTACGAGCCGGCGCAGGAAGCCAGCTGCGCCTCGGCCACCGCCACGCGCAGGCGTTCCGCGGCCTGCAGCGCGCCGTCCAGCCCGGTGCCGGGCAAGGCCAGCGCAAACTCTTCGCCGCCCAGGCGCCCCATCAGGTCGTGGTCGCGCAGCATGCCACGCGCGGTGGCGGAAAACACGCGCAGGGCTTCGTCGCCGCAGGCGTGGCCGAAGCCGTCGTTCAGACGCTTGAAGTGATCCAGGTCGAGCATCATCAATGCGATCGGCTTGCGCAGGCGCAGGGTCAGCATGCGCGCACTTTCAGCCTGCTCGAAGAAGGCGCGCCGGTTCAGGGTGTCGGTCAGGCCATCGATGGTGGCCAGGCGCTTCATCTGCAGATCGTCCTTGTGCTTGCATAGCAGCAGGAAGCCGAAGCCATTGACGATCATCATCATGTAGCTCAACAGGTAAGTAACGCCACCCACCGGCGTCATGGCGACGTTGAGCTCGCCTTTTTCCAGGATCAGCCACGCGCAGATCGCCAGCGCGAACAAGCCGTCGTTGATGCCGATAATGCGTTGCAATAAAGAGGCCTTGCGGTCGCGCAGCAGGAGCCAGGCAGCGCCTGCAGCGAACCACGCCATGATGAGCGACACGATCCATTGCATCTGCAGGCGCGAGACGCTGCATGCAAGGGCGCCCGCCAAGACCAAGCCTGCGCCCAGCGCAGAGAGGTAGGCCAGGCGGCGCCAGTTGGGCATGCCGAAGAACAGGCAGTAAGCGGCCACTTCCATGATCACGCCGCCGATCCAGGCGAAAGGCGTCAGGATATCCAGCACCGGCAAGTCGACGATGGGGGCCAGCCACCAGCATGCCTGGCCGATGCCGCCCACCAGCCGCGCCCACGCCCAGTAGCGTAGCGCCGGACTGTTGTCGGCATTGCGCATATAGCCTGCCATCAGCAAGGCAAACGCAATATTGCCGACACCGATCGCCAGCATGAAGGTTTGGTTGTCGATCACTCTATATCCTCAGGCGCCATGCATGTGACACCCCTATTATTTATGCAATAATTGTTTCTTAAGAGAATTATCTTACACGTTTTTCAAGTCCGTGCATGCACGCGAGGACTAGCAAATCCGACAGTATTATGTTGCTCTAGGGCAGCGCACAATACAAAACAGTTTGCCTAACAGCAATCACCATTCTATAGTGACAGACCCTACAAAGACGAAACATTTATGCCACAAGGTTGCATGGAATGAAACTCAACCGTATCGGCATTGCCTTGATCGTCAGCGCCCTGGGCGTCATTGCCCTGGTCGTTACCCTCCTTGTCATCCGCCAGCAGGACAGCCGCGCAGCCGAAGTGCGCGCCAAAGGCGTCAGCCTGACGCGCTCGCTCAGCAGCATCCCGGTACAGCTACTGGATAACAGCAAGCCGGGCCTGGGCGTATTGAACACCATGTTTGCCTACCAGGACAATGGCGATCTGGCCTACGCGGCCATCACTGGCGCCGGCGGCCGCACGCTGGCCGACGTGGCGGGCCGTGGCACCTTCATTCCCGCCACCCCCTTGCCGGCCGACGCTATCACCGCCTTCGGCCAGCGCAGCCTGCCGAACAAGGAAGGGGCACGTGGCCTGATTGAATTCTACGGCCCGCTCGCCGACCGCAGCCAGGGCCAGGCCTTCGTCCGTGTCGGTTTTTACCAGCCGGGCTATGCCGTGCTGGCGCGCGACGTCTCCTTCCTGGCGCTGCTGGCGCTGACGATGTTCCTGCTGGTGCCCCTGGTGTACATCGTGATCAAGCGCGAAATGGCGCCGCTGGACGCGCTCGGCCGCCAGTTGCACCAGCTCGCCGATGTTGGAATGGCACAACAGGCGCATGCCGGCGACGTGCGCGAACTCGCCGGCAGCCTGCAAGCCTACCTGCAATTCGCCAGCCGCCGCATCGCCCAGCTCGAACACGGCAGCCTGAACGCCAGCGCCGACAACCAGGTGCTGCAGTACGGCAGCAAGAAGCTGGCCGCCGCCCTGCAATCGCTGCCGGACGGCTTATTGATGCTGGCCCCGGGCGGCCTGGTGACTTTTGCCTCGGACAAGGTCGAGCCCCTGCTCGGCATCGCCATCGACGACATCCTCGAACAGCCGGTGGATGCCTGGTGCCGCGACCCGGCCCTGCGCACCCTGCTCGGCCGCCATACGAGTGCCCAGCGCGGAGGCCAGCGCGACACCGTGCATGCGCACAGTATCGATTTCGTCCCGGTGAATGTCGAAGGCAAGTATCTGTCGGCGACCGTGCAGCCGCTCACCGCCGCCCACGGCGCGATGGCCTTCGGCACCCTGCTGGTGCTGCGCGACGTCACCCGCGAACAGCTGGCGCGCCAGGCCGGCAACGATTTCGTCGCCCACGTCTCGCACGAACTGAAGTCGCCGCTGAACGTGATCGGCATGTACGCCGAAACCCTGGCCGACGCCGACGCCAACGACGAAACCCTGCGCGTGGAATCGCTGAACGTGATCCAGGACGAGATCGAGCGCATGAATGCGCTGGTCGGCAACCTGCTGAATGTCAGCAAGCTGGAAACCGGCAGCATGAGCCCCGAGCGCAACCGCGTGCGCCTCGACGATCTGCTGCGCGACGCCTACGAGCACGCGCTGCCGCGCGCCGAGGGCAAGCAGCTGCGCGTGTCGCTCGACCTGCCGCGCGAACTGGAAGCGGTGGCGATCGACAAGGACCTGTTCCGCATCGCCCTGAACAACCTGCTCACCAACGCCATCAAGTACAACCGCCCGGGCGGCAGCGTGACGCTGGCGGCGCGCAACGAAGACCACGAGATCGTGATCAGCGTGCGCGACACCGGTATCGGTATCGCTGCCGACGATCGCGAGCGCGTGTTCGACAAGTTCTACCGCGTCAGCGAACGCGACGCCCAGGCCCCGCGCGGCGGCCATGGCCTCGGCCTTTACCTGGCGGCGCAGATCGTCGAACTGCACCACGGCCGCATCGTGGTCGACAGCGAGCCGGGCATCGGCAGCACCTTCTCCATCCACCTGAAAATCGCCCCGGCCGCCGCCGGCGTGGTGACCTTATGACACAACGACATATCCTGCTCGTCGACGATGAGCCCCATGTCACGCGCGTGCTGCGTCTGGCGCTGGAAAAGGCCGGCTATGCGGTGACGGTCGCGCACGACGGCCACGCCGCGCTGGCGTGCATGGCGCAGCAACTGCCCGACGTCCTGATCAGCGACATCCAGATGGACGGCATGGACGGGCGCACGCTGTGCCCGCGCGCCCGGGCCGCCTATCCGGACCACGATTTCCTGATCCTGGTGATGACGTCCATGACCGCGCTCGAAGAGCGCGACTGGGCGCGTCAGCTGGCCAATACCGAATTCCTCGAAAAGCCCCTGAGTCCGCGCCAGCTGGTGGCGCGCCTTGCCAAACACTTCGCCGTCTCGGGCGCCACCGCATGACGCCAGCTGGAGCCTCCATGTCCCCCCATTCCCCTTCCCTGCCCGACCTCAATCTAGATTACGACCGTTACGCGCGCTGGCTGCAGCGCAGCTGCGGCAGGGAGCTGGCGCTGCTGGTCTGCGATGCCGCCGGCACGCCCTGCTGGACCGCGCCGCAGCAGGAGGCGCTGCCGGCCTGGCTGGACGGATTGACGGCAAGCGGCTTTGCCTGGGGTGCCCGCGGCGAAGGCATGCAGCGCCACGATGCCGATGGCGCCACTCTTTTATATGTGCCGGTGACGGTCAAGGGCAAGACCGCAGGCTGGGTCGGCGTGCGCGAAGACGCCGCCACCGGCGCCGACGCGCCCTTCGAATGGGATGCGCTGGCCGAGGGCCTGGAAGACGTGGCCGCCGCCATCGCCGACGAATGCCGCCGCCAGGGCGAATTGAACCAGATGGCCGGCGAGCTGTCCGACCGCTACGAAGAACTGCACCTGGTGTATGCGATCGACCGCCAGGTGCAGGACATGGACAGCGGCGAAGACGTGTTCGGCAGCCTGCTGGAAAGCTGGGCCGAGCACATGGACGCCGACGTCGCCGCCTTCATCAAGCCTGGCGAAAACCTGTGCGTGTCGGCCACCAACCTCTCGCAGCCAATCCACAACCTCGATCTGGTGCTGGTCGAGATGCGCGGCGACCTGTATCGCTTTGCGCACTCGTCGCGCCAGCCGATCGTGATGAACGACCCGGGCGACCCGCGCCGCGCCTACATCTTCACCGACATGCCTTTCAAGATTCTGTGCTGTCCGGTGTTCCACGACAAATCCGTGGTGGCGATCCTGGTACTGCTGAACCACGCGCACAAGGAAGACTTCAGCAACAGCGACCGCAAGCTGGGCGAAGTACTGGCCAATCATTTATCGAGCCTGTCGCGCATGCACAGCATGCTGGCCGAAACCAGCAAGTTCAACCAGCAGATGGCGGCCGCGCTGATCGAGGCGGTCGAAGCCAAGGATCCGTACACGCGCGGCCACTCCGAGCGCGTGCACCACATCGCGATGGAGATCGGGCGCGCGCTGCGCCTGCCCGCGCGCGAACTGGACAATCTGTTCTGGGGCTCGCTGCTGCACGACGTCGGCAAGATCGGCATTCCGGATGCGGTGCTGTGCAAGCCGGGCCGCCTGACCCGCGACGAGTTCACCTTCATCATGGTGCACCCGGAGCGCAGCTACGAGATCCTGCGCCACATCGACCGCCTGCAAGGCGCGGTCCCGGGCGCGCGCCACCACCAGGAAAAATACGACGGCACCGGCTATCCGCACGGCCTGTCCGGCAACGACATCCCGTACAACGCGCGCATCATCGCGGTGGCCGATACCTACGATTCGATCACCAGCTCGCGCGCCTACCGCGCCGGCCGCAGCCACGAAGTCGCCATGGCGGAGATCGTGCGCGTGGCCGGCAGCCAGCTCGACCCGGGCGTGATCGCGGTATTCGAACAAGTGTGCCGTGCGGAGCCGGAGTGGATCGCGCGCTTCGGCATCCAGCGCGATCCGGCGGCCGCCGTTGCCGCAGAGGTGGCATGAACGATACCCTGGCAGGCGCGGGCAGCATCACGCGCAGCCGCATCGGCGCGATGACCTATCTCGCCCCCGGCGCGGCGCTGGTCGCGGACGAGGCGGTAAAGGACTTGCAAGAAGCGCTCGGCGAATGCATCGCGCGCCACCAGGTCGCGATCGTGATCGACCTGGCCAAGGTGACGCTGCTGTCCGGGCGCGCGCTCGGCATGCTGGCCGACATGGGCGAACGGCTCGCCGGCCTGGGCGGCTGGCTGAAGCTGGCCTATCCGAGCCCGCTGCTGCAGGAAATCCTTACCGCCACCGGCTTGCAGGAACAGCTGCCGCTGTTCGATGCGAAGACCGGCGCGTCCAGGAAGCCGGCGCAGGCCGGCGCCAAGCTGGGCGACTTGCTGGTCGAACGCGGCGCCGCCAGTGCCGAGCAGGTCGCCGAAGCGGCGCGCCTGCAAGACCAGACCGGCAAGCGCATGGGGCTGATCATGGTCGAGAAAAAGTGGATCAGCGAGACGGTGCTGTACGGGGCGCTGGCCGACCAGCTCGGGCTGGCCTACGTCAGCCTGCGCGCCGGCATGTACGACCCTGCCGCGCTGTCGCTGCTGGAGCGCGACGTGGCGCGCCGCCTGAACGTGCTGCCGCTGTTCAGCGTGCGCGGCACCTTGACGGTAGCCACCGCCGAACCGCAGGCGATCCATTATTTCGACGAGATGCGCACCCGCACCGGCTGCAAGATCCGGGTGGTGGTGGCGCCGCCGGCCGACATCCGGCGCCTGGCCGACGACGCCTATGGCGGCAGCCTGCCCGAGTTCGTGCACAGCGAAGCCAACGACCTGGAGCTGATCTCGTCGACCATCCCGGACGACTACACCCAGATCGACGAGATGGCCGGCGCCAGCCCGGTGATCAACATGGTCAACGCGGTGATCCAGCGCGCCATCCGCGACAGTGCCAGCGACATCCACATCGAGATCTCGCGCAACCGCGCGCGCATCCGCCTGCGCATCGACGGCGTGCTGTACGAAATCATGGCGCCGAAAGTCGACCAGCACCCGGCCATCGTCTCGCGCCTGAAAGTGATGGCCAACCTGGACATCGCCGAACGCCGCCTGCCGCAGGACGGCCGCATCCAGGTCGCCACGCAAGGCCGCACCGTCGATTTGCGTTTCAGCTCCCTGCCCGGCATCTACGGCGAAAAAGTGGTGCTGCGCGTGCTGGATAAAAACCAGTCGATCCTCGACGTCGACAAACTCGGCATGAACGAGGGGGCGGTGGGCTCTTTCAAGCGCCTGCTGGGCCGCAGCCATGGCCTGATCCTGGTGACCGGCCCCACCGGCAGCGGCAAGACCACCAGCCTGTACGCCGCGATCAGCCACCTGAAAAGCATCGAAAAGAACATCGTCACGATCGAGGACCCGGTCGAATACCAGCTCGACATCATCAACCAGAACCAGGTCAACGACGCCATCGGCCTGACCTTCCCGAAGATCCTGAAGCACGTGCTGCGCCAGGATCCGGACATCATCATGATCGGCGAGATCCGCGACCGCCAGACCGCCGAGATCGCGGTGCAGGCCGCACTGACCGGCCACCTGGTGCTGACCACCCTGCACACCAACGACACCCTGGGCGCGGTCTCGCGCCTGGTCGAGATGGGCGTGGAGCCCTACCTGCTGTCCTCGGCCCTGATCGGCGTGATGGCGCAGCGCCTGGTGCGGCGCGTGTGCCAGGGCTGCCGCACCAGCTACCTGGCCACGCCGGAAATGACGGCCGCCTACCGCTGGCGCGGCAATGGCGACCTGCGCCTGGCGCGCGGACGCGGTTGCCCGGCCTGCTACGACTCGGGCTACAAGGGCCGCATGGGCATCTATGAATTGCTGGAAGTCGGCCCCGACCTGCAGCGCATGATCGTCGCCAACGCCAGCAAGGAACAGATGGGCGCCCACGTGGCGGCCGCCGGCCACCACGACCTGTATGCGGACGGCATGGCGCGCGCCTTCGACGGCCATACCACGCCCGAGGAAATCGCGCGCGTGGTCCATTCCCTGTAAGGCCGCTCATGCCGATCGAAATCGACCTGCCCGCCGCTGCCGCGACGACATCGTCCGCACCCGCGCCCTGGTACAAGCTGGGTAGCCGGCCGCTGGGCGTGCGCGACCGCATGCTGTTCACCGAGCGCCTGGCGCTGCTGCTGGAAACCGGGGTGCCGCTGCACACCGCGCTGCAATCGCTGCACGAACAGAGCGAGCAGCCGGCCCAGCGCACCATGATCGCGGCGATGTCGGACGACATCCTGGCCGGCGAACGGTTTTCGACGGCGCTGGCGAAACACGACCTTTTCCCTTCGAGCTATGTGAACCTGGTCGCAGCCAGCGAGGCCGGCGGCTTCCTGCCCGCCGTGCTCGACCAGCTGGTCGACATGGACGAAAAGGAAGAGCGGCTGCGCCGCACCCTGATGTCCGCCCTGTCCTATCCGCTGATCCTGATGGTGTTTTCGGTGGCGGTGGTGCTGTTCATCCTGATCTTCGTGTTCCCGAAGTTCGCGGTAATGTTCGAGTCGATCCGCGACAAGCTGCCGTGGACCACGCGCATCCTGATGGGGGTCAGCCAGCTGTTGACCCAGCACGGCGCCATCGTCGGTGCCTGTGCCGCTGCCGTGTGTGCACTGGGCTGGATGCTCGCACGCCGTCCCGAAGTCCGGGTTGCAATCGACCGCGCCACGCTGCGCCTGCCGCTGGTCCGCGGCGTGTTCGCCAAGATCTACCTGACCCGCCTGCTGCGCGTGATGGGCATTTCACTGGAGCGCGGCGTGACCATCCTGGCGACCCTGGAAGCCTGCCGCGCGGTGGTCGCCAACCACGACGTCCAGCAATTCATCCTCGGCCTGGAGACCGACGTCACCGAGGGTAAAGGCATCTCGTCCGGCTTCCAGCACAGCCCCTTCATTCCCCCTGCCGTGCGCCAGATGGTCGCGACCGGCGAAGCCACCGGCACCCTCGGCCGGGTGATGGGCCGCGTCGCCGATGCCTACGACCGCGACCTGACAAAACAGTTGGAACAACTGTCGAAGCTGGCCGAGCCGGTGATGCTGATGGTCATGGGTGTGATGGTCGGCACCATTGTCAGTTCACTGATTTTGCCGATCTTTAAGCTCTCCAGCGCCATCCACTGAGCATAATTGTTAAAACTACGCCACAGTTGCTCGACAGATAGAAACTAAGCAAAAGCGCGGCATGGCTTTCGTGTTACGCTGCGGAATTATTAGATTCACTTCATTAAGCAGTCGTCCGATCGCTTACAGACCACAAGAGAACCCAGACCATGTCCTCCACCCTCAAGCGCAGTGTTGCGCGCGGCTTTACCCTGATCGAACTGCTGATCGTCGTGATTATTCTGGCGATTCTGGCGGCGATTGCGATTCCACAATTTGCGGCCAATACGGGTGATGCCCAGGCGGCCGCGCTGGACAGCAACCTGGCGGCGATGCGTACCGCGGTGGAGCAATATCGTGTGCAACATACCCCGAATGCTTTCCCGGGCGCCAATGCTTCCGGCGGTGCGGCTTGCGCAGTCGGCGCCGCGGTCGTGGGTGCGGCTGGTAGCCAGGCTGCGCTGGAAGCGCAGTTGACCGGCTATTCGAATGCCGCCGGTCAGGTCTGCTCCGCACCGAATCCCGGCTTCAACTTCGGCCCATATCTCCGCCAGGGTCTGCCGCTGGAACCGATCACGAATTCGCGTGCAATCGTGATCAGCACTAACGGCGCGCCGATCGCCCCGGGGGCAGCCGTCGGCGGCTGGGCCTACGACACCCTGAGCGGCCAGTTCGTCATGAACAGCAACGCACTCGGCGCGGATGGCCGCGCACTCTCGGCACACTGATCGGCCTGTCAGCCGGCATGCGTTCCCGCCACCACCACGGCCACACCCTGGCCGAGCTGATGACGGTGTGCGCCGTGCTGGCGGTGGCGGCGGCAATCGCCTTGCCGTCGTCGCAGCCGGTGATAAACGCCCGTGCCGACGCGGCCGGCAACGTGGTCGTCCAGGCGCTGCGCTTCGCGCGCCAGGACGCCATCCGCACCGGCGCCTTGCGCATGCTGCGCTGCGACCAGGCGCATAACCAGCTATCGGTGTACGTGCCCAAAACGGACGGCACCGTCGCCGCCACCGTCAATCACCCGCTGAACAAGATGAATTACACGGTCAACCTGGGACAAGCGCCCGCAGGCAGCAGCATGGCCCTGACCGGCTGCAGCTTCCAGTTCGCCGACAAGAGCAGCGCCACCACTGTCGCCTTCGACGCCACCGGCACTCCGGTGCGCGGCACCGGCAAGGCCGCCGACCTGGCCCAGCCCATGAGCAGCGGTTCGATCTCGTTCGGCGACGGCAGGGTGACGAGCAAGGTCACCCTCGAGGTCACCGGCCGCGTGACCCGTTCCTGATCATGTTACGCCCGAAACACCTTCATTCGACACCCGCCCGCACTGCCGGTTTCACCCTGCTGGAAGCGCTGCTTGCCCTGATGCTGCTTGCGATTTGCCTGGTGCCGGCAGCGAGCGCACTGCGCGGCGCGGTCCAGGCGCCGGCCGTCGCTACCGCATCGGTACGCAATCTCGATTGCGTCAGCACCCTGATGGAAACGGTGCTGGCTGAATCCTATGCGCGCCTGCTGTCCTATGCCACCAGCAATGCTGCCTCGGCCTATCCGGTACCGAACGATCCGAACTGCCCGGCCCGCACGGTGCAGATCGCGCGCTATGGCAATGAAAGCACCCGCAGGATCGGTCCCGGCGGCACCAGCGACTACCTGCTGATGGTCAGCGTCGGTTTGAGCAATGCCGCCGACGGCAATCCCTACACCCTCAGCACGCTGGTGGCGCGGTGAGGCGGACCCACGCCCAGCGCGGGCTGTCCCTGGTCGAGCTACTGCTCGGCCTGGCCATCACCGCCGTGCTGATGGTGCCGCTGGCCGCCACCTTCCAGAACGCCAGCGGCAGCGCCGTCGCGGCCAACGCCACGGTCGACCTGGACGCCGATGCCCGCTTTGCCCTCGACCGCATCGCCCAGCGTGCTGCGGCGCTGCCGCCGACCAGTGCCGGCGCCCTCATCCCGGACGACGGTGTCAGCGCCAGCGCCTGGCTGGCGCCGCTCGGCTACGCAATGGTCAAGGGCGACCTGGTCGAGACGGGGACCACGCCGGCGCCCGGCTCGGCCGCGCGCTCCATTGTCGTCGCGTCCAACATCCGCGCATTACGCTTTTCCACCCCGGACGTCGGCGATGGCCAGCCCCTGTTGCGGATCGACCTGACACTCACGGCCGATGGCAGCAGCGTGAGCGCCAGCCGCACCGTGCGCGTGGGAGCGCCGTTTTGAAGCGCGTGCCCGCCGGCCGGCGCGAGAAAGGCGTCCTGCTGCTGACGGTGGTGCTGCTGCTGGCCTTGATGGCGGCGCTCGCGGTCAGCCTGAACAGCACCGCCGGCATGGAAACGCAGTCGGTCAGCACCGACTACGACCGGCGCAGCGCCGCCTACCTGGCCGAGGGCGCGGTGGCCGCCGCAAAATGGACCAACGAGGTTACCAAGTGCGGCGCCACCGTCAACGTGTCGACCACGACCCTGCCGGGCGGCGGCACCTTCGGCGCGACGGTCGCGAAGGCCCCTTCGAAAAAGATCAACGTCTCCGCCACCGGCATCAGCCCCGGCGGCTTCGCCGTCACGCTGGCACGCAACGAGGTCGAGGTCATCGACGTCGCTAACAGCGAAACCAAGGACCTGGGCGGATCGCCGCGCGATACCTACATCGTCCAGGGCCAGGTGATGCCGGTCATCCTGTCCAACAGCCTGACGCTGACCTCGGGACAAGCACACGCGCTGCTGTACTGGCCCATGAACGACGTCCCGAAGGATGCGCAAGTGCTGTCGGCACGGCTGGCCCTCGTGCAGAACGGCAGCAGCAGCACTGCTCGCACCGTCAACCTGCACCGGGTGGCCACGCAGTGGGAGGCCAGCGCTACCTGGAAGATGTGGCGCAGCGGCCTTATAGGCGGGAATTACTGGAACTCGGCCACGACCCTGCTCGGCAGCGACGGTGGCGGCGACTACAGCGCGCCGGTACTGGCATCGACCAAGGTCGGCGGCGCCGGCACTTATACCTGGGACGTGACCGGGCTGGTCGACGGCTGGACCAGTGGTCGCCTGCAGAATTACGGCATGCTGCTGCGCCTGCAGGACGCGGGCCAGAGCGCAAGCTTCTACAGCCTGGAAGCGAGCAGCAATCAGCGGCCAACCCTGCGCGTCACCTTTTCCAAGCAATGCTGACCCTATCGAGCGACGTGACCGCATGAAGCTTTTCAGATTCCCCGCGCGCGCAACGCCAGCGCCCCCGATCGGCGCCGACTTCGCAGCCACCAGCCTGAACCTGGTGCAGGCCGCGCCGCGCGACGGCGGCTTCTCGCTGGTGGCGGCGGCCTCGGTCCCGTATCCGGTGGCGCGCGCCGAGCTGCTGGCGGCGCCGGCCGAGCTGGCGCGCTTCGTCGGCGCGGCGCTGGCGTCCGCCCCGTTCAAGGGCCGCCGCGTGATATCGGCATTGCCGCCGGCGGATGTGCGCATCCTGCCGCTGACGGTGCCGGCGGCGCCCAACCAGACCGAAGGCCAGGCAGTGGCCAGGGCCGCCACCGAGCAGCTGGGCGTGGACCCCGCCGCCTCGGTGCTGGATTATTACCCGATCCGCGGCGCCGACGGCGACAGCAGCGGGCGCCAGGTGCTGGTGGCCGCCGCCGACAAGGCGCGCGTGCTGGCCTACCTGGCGATGCTGGAGTCGGCGCGCCTGGAACCGGTGGCGCTGGACATCGGCCCGGCCGCGATCGCGCGCCTGCTGGCCACGATCCACGGCAACGACATCGGCCAATCGGTCCTGCTGCTGAATTTCGGCGCTGCCAGGAGCTTCGTCACCGTGATCTGGGGCCGCCGCCTGATGCTCGACCGCGAGATCGATTTCGGCGAAGAGCAGCTGGCCGCCTCGCTGGCGGCGGCGCTCGAACTGCCGCCCGCCACGGCGACCAGCCTGCTGCGCGAACACGGCATCGGCAGCCGCGCCGCCAGCGGCCCGCATGCGGACCTGCGCCGCGCCATCCACGAAGTGCTGCACCCGGCCTGCCTGGCGCTGGCCGACGAGCTGGCGCACACCCAGGTCTACGTGGCTTCGCGCACGCGCGGCAGCACCATCAGCCGGGTCTACCTGAACGGCAGCCTGGCGCGCTATCCGGACATCCAGGCACGCATCGGCGAGTTGATCGACGTACCGGTGCATCTGCTGGATCCATTCGACGCGTTCGTCGCGGCCCCGCACGCGGATGACGAGCGCGCCGGCCGGTCGATCGCACTGGCGGCCGGACTGGCCCTGCGGGGAGCGCTGCATGGCTGATATCGACATGATCCCGCGCGAGTACCGTGATGGCGTGCGCGTGCGCCGTACCTTGCGCCTGGCCGGCATCGCCCTGGCCGTGGTGGTCGCGGCCGGCGCGCTGGGCGGCATCGGGCTGCGCTGGCGCAGCGCGGCGCTGGAGCGCAACGCGGTCGTGCTGGAGGCCGCGGCCACCCAGGAGCAGGCCGACAACACGCGCGCGACGCAAGCGCAGGCCGAGCGCGGCCGCCGCGAGCAGGAACAAGCGGTGCTGCGCACGCTGCGCCGCAAAGGCGAACTGGCGGCGCTGGCGCAGGGTCTCGACGCCGCGCTGAACGATACGGTGTGGCTGACGGAGTTGCGCGTCGAGCGCGATATCCAGGGCGCTCCCGCGAATGCCGCGGCAGCGCCGCTGCCCGAAGATACCGAGGCGTTCACCGCGCCCGGTGCGGCCAACCAGGCCTGGCGCCTGCGCAGCAGCATCGAAGTGAGCGGCCAGGCGGCCAGCTACGACGCCGTCACCGCCTTCCTGTCGGCGCTCGGGCGCCAGCCCGGCATCACGCACCTGCGCCTGGTCGGCAGCAGCGCCGCGGCCGGCGGCCAGGCCATCGATTTCCGCGCCACCGGCGCCCTCGCCTACAAAGGGGAAGCACCTTGAAACCCGCCCTGCTCCACTCGCTGGCGGCCATGCCGGCGCGCCAGCTGAACCTGGCCGCCATCGGCACTGTCGCCATCGCGGCTGCCCTCGTGTGGACGCTGGCGATCCGCGCGCCGTTCGCCGCGCTCCGCCAGCAGCAGCTGCGGGTCGCCGCCTTGCATGCATCCCGGGGGCCGGTGCCGGTGCCCTCCGCCTTGCCGGCAGCCGCCTTGGTGCCGCCCCCGGCAGCGCCGGCGCCGCTGGCCCTGATTGCTGCCGTCAGCGCCAGCGCGCGCGAGGCGGGGCTGGTGGTGAGCAGCGCGGTGCCGGGTCCGGAACGCAGCATGGCCGGCCTGCGCCAGCAAAACCTCGATATCGAAGCCAGCGGCGGCTATGGTGCCATCCTCGGCTGGCTGGACGGCATCGAGGCTGGCCAGCCGGCGGTCGGCATCACCCGCGTGACCCTGCGCGCGGCGCCGGAATCGGCAAACCGCATCGTGCAGCTGCAGCTCGGCGCCTACACGGCAGAGACCAAATGATGAAACACACCCTCGTTTGCGCGACCCTGCTGTGCGCAGTGTTCGGCACCGCAACCGCGGCAGAGCACCCGCTGCGCGACCCGTTCACGCGGCCGGCGCCGCCCGCACCGCCCCAGGACGTGGCTGCGCCCGAAGCGCCACCCCTGCACCTGCGCGCCGTGATCCTGAACGGCCCCCGCTCGGTCGCCAACATCGATGGCGACATCGTCGGCGCCGGCGAACAGCTGCACGACTACAGCGTGCTGCGCATCGACGCGCGCGGCGTGCTGGTGACGCGCGCCGGCAAGCAGCAACTGCTGACAATTAACGAAAAGGACAAGCAATGAAACTGCGGCATTCGCTCCTGGCGCTCTGCCTGCTGGCGCCGGCCCTCCATGCCGAAGTGGGCGCGCCCGCCGTCACCGTCGCGGCGCCGGCGCCCGACGTCATGTCCTATACCTTCCGCGACACGCCGATCGGCGAGTTATTCAACATGATCTCGCGTACGGCCCACGTCAACATCGTGCTGGCGCGCGGCGTCACCGGCAACGTGTCGATCAGCCTGTACGACCTGACGGTGCGCCAGGCGATCGAGGCGATCGCGGAAGCCGGCGGCTACACGGTGACCGAGCGCCACGGCGGTTTCCTGATCTCGGACGCCAAGGTGGCGCAGAAGGAGCTGGCGGCATCGATGCAGGTGCGCGCCCTGAAGGTGCGCTACACGGACGTCAAGAAAGCCGGCGAGATCCTGGCGCGCCAGGTCGGCGCAAGCAGCACGGTGACGGTCCTCGATTCGACCCGCACGCTGGTGGTGGAATCGACCGAGGCCGGGCTGGCGCGCGCGGCGCGGGTGCTGCAGGAAATCGACAGTCCGCCCAAGCAGATCCTGATCGAAGCCAAGATCCTTGAGATCACGCTGGACCAGGACGACGTGTTCGGCATCGACTGGACCCGGATCTTCAGCGAGTCCGGTCCCAACACTGCAGGCATCACCGGTCTTACTGCTTCCACGGGGCCGCGCTTCTTCTTCAACGTGGTTAACCGGAACATCGACGCCCACCTGACGGCACTGACGAACAAAGGCCGCGTGCACACGCTCGCGACCCCGCGCCTGCTGGCGCTGGAAGACCAGGAAGCCACGACCAACGTCGGCGACCAGCTCGGCTACCGCCTGACGACGACCATCAACAACGTCACCACCGAGTCGATCCAGTTCCTCGACACCGGCGTGATCTTGCGCGTGACGCCCTCGATCGACATCGACGGCCGCATCCTCATGAAAGTGCGGCCGGAAGTCAGCTCGGGCTCGGTCTCGGCGGGCATCCCGTCCAAGAAGACGACCGAAGTCAACACCCAGCTGATCGCGCGCGACGGCCAGCCGGTGCTGATCGGTGGCCTGATCAAAAGCAGCAGCAACTACCGGCGCCAGGGCATCCCGATCCTGGCCGACCTGCCGCTTGTGGGCCGTGCCTTTTCCAGTACCGACGACGGCGGCAGCACGACCGAGACCATCGTCCTGATCACCCCGCACATCGTGGCGGCGGACGGACCGGCGGTGGATGCGGCCAGTGCGAAAAAGCTGGAGGAATCGGAGAAGGTGCTGAAGCTGCGGGAGGATGTGCTGGAGGAGAGGTTCCAGCGGATTGTGCCGCCGCGGACGGCGGTGACCTACTGACATATTGCAGCGTTGCTGCTGCCGTCGAACGTTTCACCTGTAGCCTCAAAACCGTCGCCCCTGCGAAGGCAGGGGCGACGTCTACATGCTAACGATGGAACAGGCTTTTACTTCCTGCCCGCCCGCGGCTTCGCCTTGATCGTCGACAGGATCGACGGCTTCACCTTCGAAGGCGGCGCCATGAACGGCGCATTCGCCGGCACGCGCTCCGCACCACGCGCATTCCCGCGGCCGGCATTACGCTTCGGCGCTACCTCTATCACGCGCCCACGCGGCGCCGCATCGCTGCGCGGTCCCATCGGTCCTGGCGGCGCGCGGCGGTCGCCGCGCTGCTGCTGCATGGCCGCCTCTTCGCCGCCCTGCGCCGGCACCAGGTGGCGCTCGCCATTGCCGATCAAGTCGCCGCGGCCCATGCGCCGCAAGCCTTCGCGCAGCACCGGCCAGTTCTCCGGATCGTAGTAGCGCAGGAAGGCCTTGTGCAGCTTGCGCGTCTTGCCGCTCTTCGCGGTCTCGACGACTTCCGACTCCTCGGTCACCTTGTGCAGCGGGTTTTTCCCGCTGTGGTACATGGTGGTGGCCATCGCCATCGGCGTCGGCGTGAAGGTCTGCACCTGGTCGAGGTGGAAGTTGTTCTTCTTCAGCCACAAGGCGAGGTTCAGCATGTCCTCGTCGGTGCTGCCGGGGTGGGCCGCGATGAAGTAAGGAATCAGGTACTGCTTCTTGCCGGCTTCCTTCGAGTACTTGTCGAACAAGGCCTTGAATTCGTCGTAGGCGCCGATCCCCGGCTTCATCATCTTGGAGAGCGTGGCTTCCTCGGTGTGTTCCGGCGCGATCTTCAGCAGGCCGCCGACGTGGTGGGTGACCAGTTCCTTGACGTACTCGGGCGAACGCACCGCCAGGTCGTAGCGCAGGCCGGAACCGATCAGGATCTTCTTGATGCCCGGGATCGCGCGTGCCTTGCGGTACAGCGAGATCAGCTTGCTGTGATCAGTGCCCAGGTTGGAGCAGATGGTCGGGTACACGCAGGACAGGCGGCGACAGGATTCCTCGATCGTCTTTTCCTTGCACGCGAGCCGGTACATATTGGCGGTCGGGCCGCCCAGGTCGGTAATCGTGCCGGCGAAGTTTTTCGTGGTGTCGCGAATCAGCTCGATCTCGCGCAGGATCGACGGCTCCGAACGGCTCTGGATGATGCGGCCTTCGTGCTCGGTGATCGAGCAGAAGGTGCAGCCGCCAAAGCAGCCGCGCATGATGTTGACGGAATAACGGATCATTTCCCAGGCCGGGATATGGGCCTTGCCATAGCTTGGATGCGGCGCGCGCGCGTACGGCAGGTCGTAGACGTTATCCATCTCGTCCATGGCCAGCGGCAGCGGGGGCGGATTCAGCCAGACGTCACGGTCGCCGTGGCCCTGCACCAGCGCGCGCGCATTGCCCGGGTTCGACTCGAGGTGGAACACGCGCGAAGCGTGCGCATACATCACCGGGTCTTCGCTGACGGTCTCGAAAGACGGCAGGCGCACCACGGTCTTGCGCGCTTTTTCGCGGGCGGCGGCCTGGCGTTCTTCGCGCGTCATGATGACGATGGGTTTGACCACTGGTTCGGGCGCCGCGTTGTCCAGCGCACACTGCTTCGGATCTTCCAGCGCCATCGCGTACGGATTCGGCTGCTTGTCGATACGGCCTGGCACGTCCACGCGGGTGGAGTTGTGCACGGTCCACTCCTCGTCCGGCATCCAGCCCTGGGGCACCAGGAAGGCGGTGCCGCGCAAATCGCGGATGCTCTTGATGTTCTCGCCGGCCGCGATGCGGCGGGTGACGTCGATCAGCGCACGTTCGGCGTTGCCGAAGATGACCAGGTCCGCCTTGGATTCGAACAGCACCGAGCGGCGCACCTTGTCCGACCAGTAATCGTAGTGGGCGATGCGGCGCAGCGAGGCTTCGATGCTGCCTGCGATGACCGGCACGCCCGGGAAGGCTTCGCGCGCGCGCTGGCAGTACACCGTCACGGCGCGGTCCGGCCGCTTGTTCGGCGCGGCGTCCGGCGTATAGGCGTCGTCGGAGCGGATCTTGCGGTCAGCCGTGTAGCGGTTGACCATCGAGTCCATGTTGCCGGCGGTGATGCCCCAGTACAGATTGGGCTTGCCGAGCGCGCGGAAGGGCTCGACCGAAGTCCAGTCCGGCTGGCTGATGATGCCGACCCGGTACCCCTGGGCTTCCAGCAGGCGGCCGACCAGCGCCATCCCGAAGCTCGGGTGATCGATGTAGGCATCGCCGGTAATCAGGATGATGTCGCACGAATCCCAGCCCAGCTTGTCCATTTCGGCACGCGACATGGGCAGGAAGGGCGCGGCGGGCGCACGGCTGGAACGCTTGGCAACGTTCGCGAAGAGATTGGTGGGGGAGTTCATTGGCCGGTATTCTACCGGAATTCCAATTTATGTTCTCCCCTCCCTTCCAAAAATGGCTTGATTATCAACGACTTGGCTCAGCCATTCAAGGATTCTGTTGTGTCAGATCCCCATGTTGGCCAGGATCGTGCCGAGCTGGCGCAGGGCTGGCTCCAGGGTCGGATGCCTGGCCGCGAAGCGGGCCGTGATCTCCTGGCTGCGCGACGCCAGGCCGTAGGTGTTGGCATCCGGATCGTCGGCGCGGCGTTCCAATACGCGGTTGATGTCGCCGTCGAGCTGGCGCAGCAGCATTTCCAGTTCGTCATCGACCTCGCCGCGCTCTTCGAGGCTGCGGTGCAAGGTCTTCAGGTGCGCTTTCAGGGTGTCTTCATTGTCGTTCAGCATGGCGTTCCCTCTAGTTGTTGGTGAACCTGGTCGCAAGATACAGCTGCTCGACCTTTTCGCGGGCCCAGGGCGTCTTGCGCAGGAACTTCAGGCTCGACTTGATGCTCGGGTCCTTGATGAAGCAGTTGATATCGATCCGGCGGCCGAGTTCGGCCCAGCCGTAGTGCTCGACCAGGCGGGTCAGCAAGGATTCTAAGGTAATACCGTGTAATGCTTGAACACTCATTGCAGGGGCAATGTTAATGGGGGGTGTTGTGAGAAAGTTTATACCACTCCCATCGTTTCTGGCGCTGCCAGTAACGACGGGAGTGCCTGAAGCTGCGTATCGTTGAAGCGACGCAGCGGCTTATTCGCCAGTCAACCCACGACGCTCCAGCAGCGGCTCGATCTTCGCATCGCGCCCGCGGAAGCCGCGGTACATCTCCATCGCATCCATGGTGCCGCCGTGCGACAGCAGCATCTGGCGGAAGCGGTCGCCGTTCTTGCGCAGCAGGCCGCCGTTTTCCTTGAACCACTCGACGGTGTCGGCGTCCAGCTTCTCGGCCCACAGGTAGCCGTAGTAGCCAGCCGAATAGCCGCCCGAGAACACGTGCGAGAAGTAAGTCGTGCGGTAGCGCGGCGGGACCAGCGGGAAGTCGACGCCGGCGTCGTGCAGCGCCTTGGCTTCGAAGGCCAGCACGTCGGTCGGGATCTGGTTCGCGCCCAGCTGGTGCCAGCTCTGGTCGAGGATGGATGCCGCCAGGTACTCGGTGGTGCGGTAGCCCTCGTTGAACTTGGCGGATGCCTGCACCTTGTCCAGCAACTCCTTCGGCATCGGCGCGCCGGTCTGGTAGTGCTTCGCGTAGTTGGCCAGCACTTCCGGCCAGGCCATCCACATCTCGTTCACCTGCGACGGGAATTCGACGTAGTCGCGCGGCACGCGGGTGCCCGAGAAGCGCGGGTATTTCACGTTCGAGAACATGCCGTGCAGCGCATGGCCGAATTCGTGGAACATGGTGCGCGCTTCGTCATAGGTCAGCAGGGTCGGCTCGCCGGCCGCCGGCTTCGGAATGTTCAGGTGGTTGGCGATTACCGGGTGGGTGCCCAACAGCGCATTCTGGCCGACGTAGGCATTCATCCAGGCGCCACCGCGCTTGTTGGCGCGCGCATACGGGTCGTGCAGGAAGATCGCCAGCTGCTTGCCGTCGGCATCGAACACGTCGAACACGCGCACGTCCGGATCGTACACCGGCAAGTCCTTGCGTTCCTTGAAGGTAAGGCCGTATTCCTTGTTGGCGGCAAAGAAGACGCCGTCGACCAGCACACGCTTGTACTCGAAATACGGACGCAACTGGTTCTGGTCGAAGGCATAACGCTGGGCGCGCACCTTGTCGCTGTAGTAGTTCCAGTCGTAGGCCTTGGCCTCGAATTTTCCGCCTTCGGCATCGATGACCTTCTGCAGGTCGGCCGCTTCCTTCCTGGCGTTGTTCACCGCCGGCTTGGCGAAATCGGCCAGCAGCGCATTCACGGCGCCGGTGGTCTTCGCGGTCTGGTCTTCCAGCATGTAGGCCGCATGGCTCGGATAGCCCAGCAGCGCGGCGCGTTCGGCGCGCGCCCGGGCCAGTTCCAGCACGACCTTGCGGTTGTCGTACTCGCCGCCGTGGCTGCCGCGCGCGAGCGAATTGGCCAGCAACTTTTCACGGGTGGCGCGGTTGGTCAGCACGGACAACGGCGCCTGCTGGGTGGTGTTCACCACCGGGATCACGAACTTGCCGTCCACGCCGCGCTTTTTCGCTTCCGCGGCGGCGACGTCGATCGCCTTGTCCGACATGCCGGCCAGCTCGGCGCGGGTGTCGACCACCAGCGCCGACGCGACGGCTTCCTTCAGCACGTTCTGGCTGAACTGGGTCTGCAGGGCCGCGATCTTGCCGTTGTAGGCCTTCAGCTTTTCCTTGTCGGCGGCGGACAGCTTGGCGCCGGCGCGCACGAAGTCGGTGCGGTAGCGCTCGAGCAGGTACTTCGATTCGGCGTCCAGGTGCAGCTTGTCGCGCTTGTCGTACAGGGTCTCGATCCGTTTATACAGTTTCTCGTTCAGGCGGATCTTGTCGCTGTGCGCGGCCAGCTTCGGCGCCAGGTCCTTGTCCAGCGCGTCCAGGGTCGGGTTGGTGTTGGCGCCGACCAGGTTCGAGAAAATGGTCGAGACGCGGTTCAGCAGCTCGCCCGAGCGCTCCATCGCGACGATGGTGTTTTCAAACGTTGGCGCCGCGCGGCTAGCGGCGATGGCCTCGACTTCCAGCGACTGCTGGCGCATGCCTTCTGCGAACGCCGGCGCGAAGTCTTCGTTCTTGATCTTGTCGAAAGCCGGATACTGGAACGGCAGGGTGCTCGGCTTGGCGAAGGGGTTCGAGGCCGGCAGCAGCGATGCCGGGGCGGCGCAGGCGACATTGGCGACGGCGGCGGTCACGGCGAATGCCAGGATGTGGGAACGGTGCATGGTCTTGGTCTCTCGATGTTGTTATTGATTGCCGGTCAAGCCACGGCGCTCGAGCAGCGGCTCGATCTTCGCATCGCGGCCGCGGAAGTCGCGGAACTGTTCCAGCTCATCGGCCGAACCGCCGCGCGACAGCAGCGTCCTGCGGAAGTAATCGCCGTTCTTGCGCAGCAGACCGCCGTTTTCCTTGAACCACTCGGTGGTGTCGGCCGCCAGCTTTTCGCTCCACAGGTAAGCGTAGTAGCCGGCCGAATAGCCGCCCGCGAAGCTGTGCGAGAAGTAAGTGGTGCGATAGCGCGGCGGCACCGGCGCGAAGTCGGCGCCGGCATCCTTCAGGGCCTGCGCTTCGAAGGCGGCCACGTCGGCCGGGACCTGGCTCGGGGCCAGCTGGTGCCAGCGCTGGTCGAGGATGGCCGCGGCCGTGTACTCGGTCGTGACGAAGCCCATGTTGAACTTCTTCGCTGCCGTGACCTTGTCCAGCAGGTCCTTCGGCATCGGCGCGCCGGTCTGGTAATGCCTGGCGTAGTTGGAGAGGACCTCCGGCCAGGTCGCCCACATCTCGTTGAGCTGCGACGGGTACTCGACGAAGTCGCGCGCGGTGTTGGCGCCGCCGAAGGTCGGGTAATGTACGTTCGAGAACATGCCGTGCAGCGCGTGACCGAATTCGTGGAAGGCGGTGGTCACTTCATCGAAGGTCAGCAGGGTCGGCTGGCCGGCTGCCGGTTTCGGAATGTTCAGGTGGTTCGCCACCACCGGGTGGTTACCGAACAGCTTCGATTGGGTGACGTACTCGTTCATCCAGGCGCCGCCCTGCTTGTTCGGACGCGCATAGTAATCCATCAGGAAGATGGCCAGCTGCTTGCCGTCGGCATCGAACACGTCGAACACGCGCACGTCCGGGTCGTACACCGGCAGGTCGTGGCGCTCCTTGAAGGTGAGGCCGTATTCCTTGCTGGCGGCGTAGAACACGCCGTTCAGGACCACGTTGTTCAACTCGAAGTAAGGCTTCAGCTGGCTCTCGTCGAAGGCATATTTCGCGGCGCGCACCTTGTCGGTGTAGTACGCCCAATCCTGCGGGCCGACCTGGAAGCCGCCCTTCTCGGCGTCGATCACCTTCTGGATCTCGGCCGCTTCGGCCTTCGCATTGGCAACGGCCGGCTTGATCACGTCACCCAGCAGCTTGTTGACCGCCTCCGGCGACTTGGCCGTTTCTTCCTCGAGCGAATAGGCGGCGAAGGTCGGGTAGCCGAGCAGCGCCGCTTTTTCGGCACGCAGCTTGGCCAGGCGCTGTACCAGCGCGCGGCTGTCGAATTCCCCGCCGCGGCTGCCGCGTGCCAGCGATGCGGCCAGCAGCTTCTCGCGCGTGGCGCGCTTGGTCAGCGACGCCATCGGCGCCTGGATCGTGGTGTTGGCCAGCGTGATGACGTACTTGCCATCCAGGCCGCGCTTCCTGGCTTCCAGCGCGGCGGCGTCGATCTCGGCTTCCGACAGGCCGGCCAGGTCGGCGCGCGTGTCGACCACCAGCGCCGACGCATTCGCTTCCTTCAGCACGTTCTGCGCGAAGGTCGACTGCAGGCTGGCGATCTCGCCGTTGAAGGCTTTCAGCTTGTCCTTGTCGGCAGCCGACAGCTTGGCGCCGGCGCGCACGAAGTCGCGGTGATAGCGCTCGACCAGGTGCTTCGACTCGGCGTCGAGTTTCAAGGTGTCGCGCTTGTCGTAGACCGCCTTCACGCGCTGCCACAGCCTGGCGTTCATGAAGATCGCATCGTGGTGCGCCGCCAGCTTCGGCGACATCTCGCGGTCGATCGCATCGAGCGCGTCATTCGTGTTCGCGCCCTGCAGGTTGGAGAAGGTGACCGCCACGCGCGCCAGCAGCTGGCCAGAACGCTCCATGGCGACGATCGTGTTCTCGAAGGTCGGCGCCGCCTTGCTGGCGGCGATGGCATCGACTTCGCGCAGCTGCTCGCGCATGCCGGCTTCAAAGGCGGGCTTGAAGTGTTCGTCCTTGATCTTGTCGAAGGCCGGGTAGTGGAAGGGCAGCGAGCTGACTTTGGCGAAGGGGTTCGATGCATCGAGGGAGGCGCCGGCCGACGGTGCGGGCGCGGCGATCGCTGCCTGCGCCAGCGTGACAGTAGCAGCGGCGGCAACGATGAAGCTAAAGGAACGATTCATTGGATCTTTCACGGACATCAAAAAACACTGCCCGACCAGGCCCGGCAGCATGTGCGCGAAAGATCATAACAAAGTTATTGCCGAGCCGTGACAATTGATGTGCCGCCGTTTCAGGCACACGGATGCATGCGAACTCGAATGCTCATCCTTTTTCCTGCCGGCTCTCCTCGGTGAATTTTTTCTCGATGCGCCGGTCCGGAATCAACCACATGATCGCCACCCCGACATACACCAGGAAGCCGAGCCAGGCCGTGAAGCAGGACACTGCGGCGCCTACCACATAGAGCGCAATCGAGATCTTGCCCTTGCGGTCATCGCCGATGGCTTCGGCCAGGGTCGAATTCTTGTCGTGATGCTTGACCAGCCTGCGTACCAGCAGCGAATACGCCACCGCGCACATGGACAGCACCACGCCATACACCACGGTCGGCGCGGTTTCAAAATGATTTTCGCCGGTCCAGGCGGTGACAAAGGGAATCAGCGACAGCCAGAACAGCAGGTGCAGATTGGCCCACAGGATGCCGCCGCTGATTTCTTCCACGGCCTGCATCATATGGTGGTGATTGTTCCAATAAATCCCGACGTAGATGAAACTGAGCACGTAGCTCATGAGGACGGGCCACAGCGGCAGCAGCGCGCGAAAATCGGCTTCGTGCGGGACTTTGAGTTCCAGCACCATGATGGTGATGATGATGGCGATGACGCCGTCGCTGAAGGCTTCCAGTCGGGTTTTTCCCATGAGTTCTCCGTGTAGATATACAACTTATTCTACATTGGAGCCGGCGAAGGAAACCCTCGATGAAAGAACCAGCTGGCTAATAGAACAGCAGCGACAGGCGCCGCGAGAGCGAAAACCCAGGATAGTAATCGGGCTCTTAAAGTCAAGAAAACAGTTTTTGAACCAAAGGCTGTCATTACCAGCAGTGCTAACCACGAAGCTAAAAAGCTGCACATAGCGATCTCGCCTCCGACGATTCAGAAATCGACCTGACCCGTGGCTCCACCTATTCAACCGATTGTACTTTTATGAGGTATATGCCCACGCTACAGACAGCACGACTGCAATCAGATAGGCGGACTGCCATCCGCGGTGGCTGACGGTATGCATCCGAGTAGATAGCGACTGGCAAATGTTAAGGAAGCTCCGGCTCGGGAAGCAGCGCAGGAGTCGAATCGACAAACGTCAAATATGCGGCCCAGATATCATGCGTGCGTGAACGTGCCAGATCGATTTGGCACTGCGCCGATGCACGATAGCGATAACTTCCGTCCACCCAGTACTGGTACACATCGCCGCAATGCAGCTTACGGTAGCGTGACCACTCGGCCTGGGCCGCATCGAGATACAGTCCTTTTATCTGGTCTCTGGAAATGCGCGCTTTCGCTGCATCCAGATATTCCCGAAGCGTCCTGTCCGCCTTATCGATTTCGGCGGACATGCATTTCGTCTCGTCGACCGTATTTTGCGCAGTGGCGCACAGCATTTCTGAAGCTGATGCCGTGCCTGCGACGCCAAGGATCGATACGATGGCAACAATATTGTAGGTGAGATGCATGTTGGCGCTCGCCCCAGTAGATGCCGACAAGGATAAAGTTGATCAGGTAGCTGATGATTACGGCGACAGCGCTTACTCAGTTTTCAGCCGAAACGACGGCGCCAGAGATGGATACATTTGACAGGTCAAGCGCACGCAAGACCGCGGCTTCAGCATGCAGGCCGGTCGTATCGTACAGCGGCACGGCGCTGTCCTCGGGGCCGACCAACAGCATGATCTCGGTACATCCCAGGATGATGGCGTCGGCGCCGCGTGCCACCAGGCGTGTCATCACATCGCGATACGCCTGACGCGAGGTGTCCAGGATCCGCCCCTGCACCAGCTCTTCGTAGATGATGCGGTGGACGGTAGCGCGGTCGGATGCCGTTGGCACCAGCACCTCCAGCCCGTGCTCGCGCTCCAGACGACCCTTGTAGAAATCCTGTTCCATGGTGAAAGCGGTACCCAGCAGCCCCACCCGCCGCAACCCGGCCGCCTTGATGCGCTCGGCGGTCGGGTCGGCGATATGAAGTAAGTGCAGGCTGCTTGCAGCCTGTACCTGGGGTGCGGCGATATGCATGGTATTGGTCGCGATGACGAGGAAATCGGCGCCACCATGTTCGAGGCGCTGCGCGGCATCGACCATCAGGGCTGCTGCCTCGTCCCAGCGGTCGGTGCGCTGCAGGGTTTCGATGTCGGCAAAATCGAAGGACCACATCAGGCAGCGCGCCGAATGCAGGCCGCCCAGACGGCTGCGCACACCTTCGTTAATCAGGCGGTAATACTCGGCGGAGCTCTTCCAGCTCATGCCACCAATCAGGCCGATGACTCCCTGGGTAACCGGCTCATCGAATTGCGCCATACCGGCTCCTGAGGCTTGTTATGGATGCAAGCTCGTCAGTATAGCTTGGGATTGCTCTTGCTTACCGGGGCGGAACCGGCTCCATGTAATTCCCAAAATGCGCGATGAAATCGTCGAGATTCTCATCCATCATCTTGCGGAACTGGTCGGTGAAGTGATCCAGCGCCCTTTGCTTTTCCGCTTTCAGGTTCTCGCTGCTACCAGTGCTGCTGGCGGCGATGAAGGCATTGAAGCGCGCGGCGGCGTACATCGTGGACACACCGACGGCATCGGTGGTCGCCGCATCGCACTGGGCGTTGGCCTGGTTGATGATGCCGTTGATGCGGTCCCAGAATTCTTTGTCGGGAGTGTTATTGCTCATAGTGATGCTGGGGATGGAGGTTGTGTAGGCCAAAGCACTTTAACATACGCACTCCACCATCCGGACCAATGGCCATGGGGCTTAGCCCGTTCGGCATCGGGAAGTATTAGGACAACAGCTTCTTGTCGTAAGCCGTATCGGACAATTCGTAATAGATATCGTCCAGGTAAGTCGCGCTGTCCTCGGTTTCCAGGAAGGAGGGGATATAGGGATCGGCCCCCGTTTCGGGTTCGCGATACACCTCCCAGCCGCCATTTTCCAGCCGGACTTCGAGCGTGCGCCGGCCATAGATGTTGAATTTCATATCACCGTCTCCCGCGCGCAGAGCGGGCAAGTGCCGTGGACGAGATAGCAATTCGGTCAGTCATGGGAATAATTCAGGCGATTGGGCTACGGTTGAACCACGTCGATTGGCGTGTATACAGCACGATGCCGGATGAAAATATTCCCGTCAATAAATACCTCAATTGTGTCGAAGGTTCACAATGTTTTACCGACGAAACTACAACACATTGGAAAAAATGGCCGATCAATAATGCGGCGGCCGCTCATTGACCGGTCCCTGGCCGGCATCGCGTAATGCACGCACATGTTCGGCCAGCTTGGCCACCAAGGCTTCCAGCTGGTCGATGCGGCGGCCCTGTTCATAAATGGTGCGGTTCAGGGTATCGACCAGGTTTTCCTGTTCGCCCAGCTTGATTTCGATATCGATGAAGCGGTCTTCGTCACTCACGGCTGTCCTCGGGACTAAAAGACGGGATCATACCAGCGCCAAAAAACAAAGCGCCGCATGGTCGCATGCGGCGCTCTGGATCCGGCGGCAAAGACGATCAGGCGGCGATCAGGGATGCATGGGCGATGTCGTGCTGCGCCACGCCCACCAATTGCGCCTGGATGTCCGGGATGTCGCCGGCCAGGCTGGACGCCTGTGCGTGCGCGGCGGTACCGCCCTGGCCGGTCGTGCCTTGCGCAATCGCGATCAGGGCGTGCACCAGCTGGATCGAGCTGTCCACGCTGCCGGCATCGTAGAAGGTGGCCAGGATACTGCCCGGCGCATGCGTGACCGCATCGAGGTCGAAGGTGACGGCGCCACTCTTGACCGAGGTATTGCCGGCGGCATCGCTTGCGACTGCATAGATCTGGTAGTTGCGGCCATCGTCGAAGTGGTTCAGCGTTACACTGAACCCACCGTTGGCGTCGGCCGTGCCGCTGCCAACCAGCACATCGGCCGAAGTATAGATCTTGACCGTGGCATTCGCTTCGGTCGAGCCGGTCACGACCGGCTTGTCGGTCGTCACGTAGCCGTTGGCGTTCTTGGTCACGGCCAGCGACGGCGCACCCGGTGCGGTGGTGTCGAGCAGGCTGGCGCGCAAGATGCTGCCATCGGCAAATTTCAGTACCTCGATCGAACTCAGGGTATCGGTGCCGTCGCTCGTCACACCGCCCGCCTTGTGGGTCACCTGCAGGCTGCCGTTGGGCAGGTTCAGGAAGGTGTAATCGGCCTGCAGGCCGCGGAAGTTGGCGGTGTCGTTGCCGTTCCCGCCGGTGAGCACGTCATTGCCGCCATCGCCTTCGATGGTGTCGTCGGCCGCCGTGCCGATGATGGTGTCGGCGCCGCTGGTCCCCGTGATGTAGCGCGCGCCGCTCGTCGAATTGATGCCGAGTGCGCCGCCCAGGCCGTCGCGGCCGTACAGCCAGTTCAGGGCGGCGATGTCGTCCTGGTTGTAAGTCGAATAAGGTCCGCCCAGGTCGGTGTACGACATCAGGGTGTTGCTGGTGTTGTCTTGCGAGGTGGGCAACACGTTCGCGTTTTCAGGAATGGTCTCGAACGGATGCTTCAGGCCGAGCGCATGGCCCAGCTCGTGCAGCAGGGTTTCGTAGCCACTGCCGCCCGACGTCAGGTTGCTGTTCTGGAAGTTCCATTCGGCGTTATCGAGATACACATAAGCATCGGCATCGTAGGTTTTCAGCTCGGTGCCAAGGTAGCTGTAATTGCCTTGCCAGCTGCACAGCCCGGTCACATTGCCCCCGGCGAGATCGACATTGGCGAGGTGGATCTGCGCATCGGTACCGACCGCGGTTTCCACGAATTTGATGCCCGTCAGTGTCGAAATATAGGCCAAGGCATTGCGCACCGCAGTTTGTTGCAAGGCCGAAAATGCCTGCTGGCCGGTCTGCGAATTCTCGATGCCGGAGGCAACGGAAAAGGTGTACGCCAGCGTATTCGGGGTACCAGTGAAATAGTTCCAGTCGGGCCCGCTGTCGAGCAGCGCGTCGATGTGGTTCAGCCCCGAGAACGGGACGTTGGAAATGTCGGAAACGGTTGCCATGTGGGGGTGCCTTCAAATGCAGCACAGAAATTGATTACGAAACCTTGATTGTGAAACGTGTACTTTCCAAAAGTATTTATTGCGACACACTTCAAGTCAAATAAGAATTCGAATCGTGCGCACCCCTTGCATCGCCATCAAGGCTTATGCGCAACGAATGGTGTCGCGCAGCTAAGCTTTGTTGGCGGATGACTACCGAACCGCTAGTTCAGACCTTGGGTGTGGACAGCAGTGCCTTGAGGTTGGCCAGGCGTTCTTTCGGGCTCATCACTTCGGTTTCCTTGGGCGCGGCGTCGCCGACATCCAGGGCCATTTCCTTGATGAAGCGCGAGGGGTCGCAATGTACCTGCTCGCCGGCGCGCTTGCGCTTCTTGCACCAGGTTACGTGCAGGGTGCGCTGGGCGCGCGTGATGCCCACGTACATCAGGCGCCGTTCTTCCTGGATGCGGGCGGCGATCTTTTCGATGGGATCGTCGGGGTCGCCCTTGTGCGGCAGGATGCCCTCCTCGACGCCGACCAGGTACACGTGCGGATACTCCAGCCCCTTCGACGCGTGCAGGGTCGACATGCGGATCGCGTCCGGCTCTTCGTCCTTGCCTTCCAACATCGACATCAAGGCCACCATCTGCGTCAGTTCCAGCAGGTTCTTTTCCTCGCCGTCGCGATCGCGCCCGCCGCGGCCGCGTTCCTTCAGCCAGTTGGTAAATTCGAGCACGTTCTGCCACTTGCCCTGGGCGGCGCGGTCGTCGAAGTTCTCGTACAGGTAGTGCTCGTAGTTGATCTCCTTCATCATATCGTCGAGCAGCTCGGCGGCATTGTCGCCACTGCCGGACGGGCCCGGGCGGGTGGCGCGCGATTCGATCTCGTTGATGAAGTGGCAGAACTCGCGCAGCGGATACAGCTGGCGGTCCGACAGCTTGGCTTCGATGCCACCCTTCAGCGCCGCTTCGAACAGCGAGCAATTCCACTGCTTCGAGAATTCGCCGAGCGCTTCGATGGTCGCCATGCCGACGCCGCGCTTGGGCGTGGTGACGGCGCGGATGAAGGCCGGGTCGTCGCCCTCGTTGGCGATCAGGCGCAGGTAGGCGATGATGTCCTTGATCTCGGCCTTGTCGAAGAAACTCTGGCCGCCCGAAATCGTGTATGGAATGCGCTCCTTGCGCAGCGCCTGTTCGATCACGCGGGCCTGGTGGTTGCCGCGGTACAGGATGGCAAAGTCCGACCATTTGTTCTTGCGCTGGAAGTGTTCCGACGAAATCATGATCGCGACCTGGTCGGCTTCCATCTCGTCGTTCGGCATGCCCAGCACCTTGATCGGCTCGCCAAGGCCGTGCTCGGACCACAGCGATTTCTCGAACAGCTTCGGGTTGTTGCCGATGACCGCGTTGGCCGCCTGCAGGATGCGCGTGGTGGAGCGGTAGTTCTGCTCCAGCTTGATCACGCGCAGGTCCGGGAAGTCGGTCTGCAGGGTCTTCAGGTTTTCGACCGAGGCGCCGCGCCAGGCATAAATCGCCTGGTCGTCGTCGCCCACCGCCGTGAACATCGGCTTCTTGCCGATGCCCGTCACCAGCAATTTCACCAGCTCGTACTGGCAGGTGTTGGTGTCCTGGTACTCGTCCATCAGCAGGTAGCGCAGGCGGCGCTGCCAGCGGTCGCGGATATCGCCGTTGTTGCGGAACAGTTCCACCGGCAGGCGGATCAAATCGTCGAAATCGACTGCCTGGTACGCCTGCAGCGTCGCGACATAGCTGCGGTAGATGCGGCCGGCTTGCGCTTCGTCTTCGTCCTTGGTATTGCGGATCGCATCCTCGGGGTCGACCAGACCGTTCTTCCACAGCGAAATCTCGTTCTGGATGCGGCGGATTTCATGTTTATCCGTGGTCACGGCGAGGTCGGACACGACGGTATAGCAGTCGTCGGCATCCATGATCGAAAAACGGTCTTTCAAGCCGACGCCGGCCGCTTCCTGGCGCAGGATTTTGACGCCCAGCGAGTGGAAGGTCGACACGGTCAATTGCTTGGCCTGCTTGGGCTGCTTGAGCAGCTTGCCGATACGCTCCTGCATCTCGAGCGCGGCCTTGTTGGTGAAGGTGAGCGCGGCGATCGTGCGCGGATCGTAGCCGCGGTGCTCGATCATGTAGGCGATCTTCTGGGTGATCACGCGCGTCTTGCCCGAGCCGGCGCCGGCCAGCACCAGGCAGGGGCCATCGAGATAAAGCGCGGCTTCGCTTTGCGGCCCGTTGAGGCCGAAATTCGGGGTGGTGGACATGGGGATCATTTCTGGAGGGCTAGCTCAGCATTGTAAGGTAGCCGGGCCCGCCGCGTAAAAGTCTGTCGGCAAATGGCCACGTCGGCGCCGGCTGCGCTTGTGGAAACGGCCCATCGTCACCACATAGCCTTTTGCCCGACATCCCCCAGCACAAAACAAGAGACCGCACGATGAAATTTGAACACCTGATCGAGATTAACGACCCGCTCAACCCGCTGCTCGACACCCTCACCCGCGAACAACTATGGCGCGGCCTGGTGCTGCGCGCCGAAGATCCGAAGCGTTTCATTCCGCACCTGGACGAGTGCACCATCGTCGAACGCAGCCCCGGCAGTTTCACGCGCCGCCTGCGCTACGGCGAACTGGTGATCGACGATACCGTGTCGCTGATCCCGCTGCAGGAAGTGCGTTTCGACGTGCCGGCCCAGGGCGAGATTGCCCAGTCGCGCCTGACCATGGCGATCGAAGCGCCGGGCGACGCCATGCTGCTGGTACGCTTCAGCTATGACGACGGCAATCCGTCGGGCGGCGACGAGATGAGCAAGATGTACGAGGACTTCAAGAAATCGGCCTACCAGGAAGCCGATATCGACACGGTCAAGATCGTGCGCCAGCTGGCGTCCGAAGGGAAACTGGACGCCAGCTACCTGAATTGATATTCGTGCGTGCGGTGGCTGGACACCGGGGTCAGAGCCCTTTACAAGCAATACCGGGCCCTGCCCCCTAGGTTCCCGGCTCCACCTCGGCCGGGTCGGTATGGCTGGCATCCTTGGCCAGCTCGTTGGCCAGATCCCGCAAGGCCGTCCTTACGCCCTCTTCGATCACCGGGTGATAAAAAGGCATCTCCAGCATCTGGTCCACCGTCATGCGCGCCTGCACCGCCCAGGCCAGCAAGTGGCCCAGGTGCTCCCCGCGCGGCGCGATCATCTCCGCGCCCAGGAAGCGCCCGCTGCCGTATTCGGCGTACACGCGCAGCATCCCCTTGTTCTGCAACATGACGCGGCTGCGGCCCTGGTTGTCGAAGGCCACCTGGCCGATCGCGAACTTCGGCCGTCCCGGCTCGCACAGCAGTTTATAACTGGCGCCCAGCGTGACGATGTTCGGTTCCGTGAAGGCGGCGGTGAGCGGCGCGCGGCGCAGGCCGGGACGGATGTCGGGGTAGCGGCCGGCATTGTCGCCGGCGATCTTGCCGTGGTCGGCCGCTTCCGGCAGCACCGGGCGCTCGTTGTTGGCGTCGCCGGCAATGAAGATGTGGCTGGTCCCGCACTGCATGGTGCGGCTGTCGAACAGCGGCACCCCGTTCGGCCCCAGTTCCAGGCCGGTATGCTCGATGCCGATGCCGTCCACGTTGGGCGTGCGCCCGGCCGCCACCAGCACGTATTGAAAACGCGCGCAGCGTTCTTCCCCGCCTTCGCGCATGCACAGCACCACCTCGTCGCCATCCTGTTCGGCCTTGACGATCTCGGTCTGGAAGTGCAGGTCGATTTCCTCCTGCAGCACCTGGCCGGCCCTGCGCAGCACCACCGGGTCGGTGAGCTGGGCGACGCTGCCGCCGCGTGCATACAGGCTCACGCGCACGCCCAGGCGCGCCAGGGCCTGGCCCAGTTCCAGGCCGATCACGCCGGTGCCGATCACGGCCACCGAGCGCGGCAAGTCCTGCCACTCGAACACGGCGTCGCTGGTGATCACGCCGGGGCCGACGTTTTCCAGCTTGGGCAGGCGCGTCGGCGTGGAGCCGGTGGCGATCACCACGCGCGCCGCTTCCACCTCGGTGGTCTTGCCGGCGCCGTCGTCGACCACCAGCGTCTTCGGCCCGGTAAAGCGCGCATGGCCGCGCAGCTTGTCATCATGAGGGATACCGTCGACGCCATCCAGCACGAAGCCGACGAAGCGGTCGCGCTCGCGCCGCACGCGCGCCATCACGGCCACACCATCGATGCGCTTCTCTCCGGCGTGGACGCCGAAGTCGGCAGCCGACTCCAGCATGTGCGCCGCCTCGGCCGCCGCGATCAGGAGCTTGCTCGGCATGCAGCCGACCCGGGCGCAGGTGGTGCCGTAGTGGCCGCCTTCGATCATCACGGTACGCGCGCCCTGCGCCCTGGCGGCGCGGTAGGCCACCAGGCCCGCCGTGCCGGCGCCGATGACGGCGACGTCGACCTTCAATGTCTGCATCTCTCCTCCGCTGTTTCACCACATGACTTTTGCGCCCTGACGATACGCCATTTTCAAAGGTCGAGCACGCAGGATAAAAAAAAGCCCGCACGGGGCGGGCTTGAATCTATTCCTTTGAGGAGAATAGAGGAGACAGGAAGCATGATGATGCAGCGCAAAATATATGTCCAATGAAGATTGGTGATCTCATTCATCAGTTTTATCTATATCTCTTGCATACCCAGCTTGCTCAGATATCGAGCGGATCGACTTCCAGCGACCAGCGCACCCGGCTTTTCAGCGCGCGCAAGCCGTCGATCCACTCGGTCAGGAAGGCTTGCAGCGCCGGACGCGAGTTCGATTCCACCAGCAACTGGGCACGCTCGACATTGTGCACCCGGGTCATGGTCATCGGGATCGGATCGTTGATCGTCACCGCATCGGACGGCAGCAGGTCGCGCGCACTTTCCAGGAAGGCGATGGCGGTCGCCAGTTCGGGCGCCTCGGCGCGCAGCAGCGCCTGGTACATATACGGCGGCAGCGCGGCCTGGTGCCGTTCTTCCAGCAGGTCGCCGGCGAAGCGGTCGTAATCGTGGCGCATCACCGCGCCGTACAGCGGATGGGTGCAGTAGCGCGACTGGATCAGCACTTCCGACGCCAGGCCGGCGCGCCCCGCCCGCCCCGCCACCTGCATCAGTTGGGCGAACAAACGCTCGCTGGCCCGATAATCCTGCGAGAACAGGGCCGTATCCGGGTTCAGCACGCCGACCAGGGTCAGTTTTTTGAAGTCGTGGCCCTTGGCCACCATCTGGGTGCCGATCAGGATGTCGACCTCGCCGCGGTGCACGGTGTCGAAGGCTTCCTGGGCGCTGCCCTTGCGGCGGGTGGAATCGGCGTCGATGCGCAGGATGCGCGCTTCCGGGAACAGCGCCTGCAAGCCTTCCTCGATGCGCTGGGTGCCGCGGCCCAGCGGCTGCAGATCGATGTTGCCGCAGGTCGGGCAGGCGTGCGGGATGCGCAGCTCCAGGCTGCAGTGGTGGCAGCGCAGCCGGTGCTCGGGGCGGTGCAGGACCATGTTGGCGGTGCAGCGGGTGCAGTTGCTGATCCAGCCGCAGGAATCGCAGCACAGCACCGGCGCATAGCCGCGCCGGTTCAGGAACAGCAGCGATTGTTCGCCGCGTTCCAGCCGGTGGCGCAGCGCGCCTATCAGGGACGAGGTGAGGCCTTCCTTCGGCTTGTCGCGCTCCATGTCGACCAGGATCACGCGCGGCAGCACGGCGTCGCGCACGGCGCGCTCGCGCAGTGCCAGCTTGCGATAGCGCCCGGTCTGGGCATGGTGCCAGGTCTCCAGCGAAGGCGTGGCCGAGCCCAGCACGATCGGGATCGCGAGCTGGCGCGCGCGCCACACGGCCAGGTCGCGCGCCGAATAGCGCAAGCCTTCCTGTTGCTTGTAGGAGGGGTCGTGTTCCTCGTCGATGACGATCAGTTTCAGGTGCGGCAGCGAGGCGAGGATCGCCAGCCGGGTGCCGAGGACGATGCGCGCCCGCCCCTGGTGCGCGGCCAGCCAGTGCAACATGCGCTCGCCTTCCGACAGGCTGCTGTGCAGGGTGGCCAGCATCACGCCCGGAAAGCGCATGCGGATGTTCGCTTCCAACTGGGGCGTCAGGTTGATTTCCGGGACCAGCACCAGGATCTGGGCCTGGTCGTCCCGAGCCAGCACCTGGGCGCAGGCTTGCAGGTAGACCTCGGTCTTGCCGCTGCCGGTGACGCCGTACAGCAGCAGCGGCGTGAAACCCTGGGCGCCGCCGATGGCATCCGCGGCCTGGCGCTGCTCCGGATTCAGGCTGGGCATGTCGACCGGGGTGGCGTCGTGCGCCACGGGCAGCTTGACCAGCTTCTTGAGTGCACGGTCCAGTGCCACCGTGGTCGACAGGCGCAGGTTCTTCGGCAGCCCGGGCATCGCCACTTCGCCCAGCGGACGGTGGTAATAGGTGGCGGCAAAACGCGTCAGCGCCAGCCATTGCGGCGACAGCGGCGGCAGCTGCTCGCGCACGGCCAGGGCATCCTTCAGCTTGTCGGCCGGGACATCGCTGTCCTGCTTGATGGCGACGATCACGCCCACCGCTTCGCGCCGGCCGAAGTTCACCAGGGCCAGCTGGCCGACCTGGGGCTCGCCCCCTGGCGTGCATGGCCAGCGGTAGTCGAACACACTGTCGAGCGGGGTATCGAGGGCGATTTGCAGGATGCAGTGCGACACGTGTGAATGACCTTTTGGCGAGCTGTGGAGAACTGTGGAAAACTTTGTGGAAAATGGAAAACTTGACCGGGACAAAGGTTTACGTTAGATCAAAGCGCTTAGTAAATCCTCAATTTTTCCTGATAATTTTTTCTTATAATTCAATGACTTAGAAAAATAGAACTAAAGACGGTGAAATCCTTTATCGCACCGGAGCTTCTGTGCATAACTGGGCATTTCCGGTGAAGAACTCAAGCGCAGCGCAGCAAAATCTTGATGGAATACTTGAAGAAATCGCGTAAGCCCCGGTAAACCAAGCACTTTTTCGGATTATGCACAGAAGCTGTGCATAACTTTGTGAACAAGGCAGTGAACAGTTTGCCTGATACCCGAGAGAAGCCCCGAAAGCAGCCTGGAGCCGCCCAGGACGCCGACCATAAATCCCTTAAGAATCAATCACTTATATTAATAGCCCGACCACTGTACATTTTCACAGCCAGCAGCGTTCGGATTAAAGTTTTTGTGTATAAGTGTGATTTTTCAGAATTCAGGCAGCACGTTGGCGGCGGCTGAAGTCGTGCACCGCTTCGACCATGGCCGTCACCGATCCCGGCGGCGTGAACTGCGAAATACCGTGGCCCAGGTTGAAGACGTGGCCATGGCCGCTCGACGGCGTGCCGTAGCTGGACAGCGCCTTTTCCACTTCCACGCGCACCTGCTCCGGCGCTGCGAACAGGATCGCGGGGTCGAGGTTGCCCTGCAGGGCGACGCGGTCGCCGACCAGCGCACGGGCGCGGCCCAGGTTGACGGTCCAGTCCAGGCCGAGCGCGTCGGCGCCGATGTCCGCCATCTCGTCCAGCCACAAACCGCCGCCCTTGGTGAACACGATCGCCGGAATGCGCACGCCGTCCTTCTCGCGCTGCAGCTGGGACACCACTTTCCGCATGTAGTCCAGCGAAAAGGCCTGGTAGGCGCCGTCGGCCAGCGCCCCGCCCCAGGAATCGAAGATCATGACGGCTTGCGCGCCGGCGTCGATCTGGGCGTTCAGGTACTGCGCCACCGCGTCGGCATTTGTCTGCAGCACGCGGTGCATCAGGTCCGGACGCGAATACAACATCTTCTTGACCGTGTGGAATTCACGCGAGCCCTGGCCCTCGACCATGTAGCAGGCCAGGGTCCAGGGGCTGCCCGAAAAGCCGATCAGGGGTACCCGGCCATTCAGCGCGGTGCGGATCTGGGTCACCGCCCGGAACACGTAATCCAGCGATGCCATGTCCGGCACCCGCAGTTTGGCGACGTCTTCCTCGGTGCGCACGGTGCGTTCGAATTTCGGTCCTTCGCCCTCTTCGAAATACAGGCCCAGGCCCATCGCATCCGGCACCGTCAGGATGTCCGAGAACAGGATCGATGCATCCAGCGGGTAGCGGTCGATCGGCTGCAGCGTCACTTCGGTGGCGAAATCCGGATTCTTGGCCAGGCCCAGGAAAGAGCCGGCGCGCGCGCGGCTGGCGCGGTATTCCGGCAAATAGCGCCCCGCCTGACGCATCAGCCACACCGGCGTGTAGTCGGTCGGCTGGCGCAGCAGCGCACGCAGGAAGGTGTCGTTCTGGAGCGGGGCGAATTGTGGCATGGATGACAACCTGAAAAGGAACTGCGACGCGGAAAGCGCGGGGCAAAGCGCTGGCAAACCGCAGGGCAAACGCCTATTATCGCATCCCTCAGGCAATCGCACCGCATCGTTTGCTGCTGAAACACGCCTGCGGGAGCGCACTTATATAATGTGCGTCTGCCCATCTGCCAGGACCGATCCCATGCCAGACCCATCCCGCACTGCCGCCCCCTGCGGCGCCTGGACCTCCCCGATTACCGCCGACATGGTCGCCGCCGGCGCCACGCCCCTGTCCTCGGTCGCACTCGATGGCGGCGACGTCTACTGGCTGGCCGGCCGCGCCAGCGAAGGCGGACGCACCACCCTGCTGCGCCGGCGCGGCGGCAGCATCGAGGAGCTGACGCCGGCGCCGTTCAACGTGCGCACCCGCGTCCACGAATACGGCGGCGGTGCGCTGCTGGCAGCCGGCGGCGCGGTCTGGTTCTCGCATTTCGCCGACAACTGCATCTACCGCATCGATGCCGCGGGCGGCGAACCGGTGGCCATCAGTGCCGGCGGCGCGCTGCGCCATGCCGACTTTGTGCTGGACGCGGCGCGTGGGCGCCTGCTGTCGGTACGCGAAGATCACTCCAGCGGCGGCACCTACCCGGTCAACGCGATCTGCGCCCTCGCCTTCGACGGCAGCGAAACCGTACTGGTCGATGGCAACGATTTTTATTCCTCGCCGCGCCTGTCGCCGGACGCCAGCCAGCTGGCCTGGCTGAGCTGGGACCACCCGCGCATGCCTTGGCAAGGCACTGAATTGTGGCTGGCCGACATCGCCGCCGACGGCACCCCGGTCAATGGCCGCCTGGTCGCCGGCGGTGCCGACGAATCGATCTGCCAGCCGGAATGGTCGCCCAACGGCACCCTGCACTTCGTGTCCGACCGCAGCGGCTGGTGGAATCTGTACCGGTATGACCATGGCGTCGTCCATGCCCTGTGCCCGCGCGAAGCCGAATTCGGCGGCCCGCACTGGGTGTTCGGCAATGCGATGTACGGTTTTATATCGGACAGCGAGATCGCCTGCTCCTATATCGAAGAGGGCGTCAGCCGCCTGGCGCGCCTGGACACGGCCACCGGCACCCTGAGCCCGATCGACAACCCCTATCAGGAGATCCGCGAGCTGCGCGTGCACAGAGACACCCTGGCCTTCCTGGGCGGCGCGCCGGCCATCGCCGCGGAGATCGCCTGCATTGGCCTGGGCAGCGGCCGGCGCGAGGTGCTGGCCCGTTCGATCGAGCAGTTGCCGGACGTTGGCTACCTGTCCACGCCGCAGAGCATCAGCTACCCCAGCGCCAACGGCAGGACCTCGCACGCGTTTTATTATCCGCCGCAGAACCGGGACGCCGAAGCGCTACCGGGCGAGCTGCCGCCCCTGATGGTGATCGGCCATGGCGGGCCGACCAGCATGGCCACCAGCACGCTGAAGCTGGCGACCCAGTTCTGGACCAGCCGCGGCATCGCCGTGCTCGACGTGAACTACGGCGGCAGCACCGGCTTCGGGCGAGAATACCGCGACCTGCTGCGCGGCCAGTGGGGCGTGGTCGACGTCGACGATTGCGTGGCCGGCGCCAGGTACCTCGCCGGACAGGGCCTGGTCGACCCCGAACGCCTGGTGATCCGCGGCGGCAGCGCCGGCGGCCTCACCACCTTGTGCGCCCTCGCCTTCCACGACGTGTTCAAGGCCGGCGCCAGTTATTACGGGGTATCCGATCTGAAGGGGCTGGACGCCGACTCGCACAAGTTCGAATCGCGCTACAACGAATACCTGATCGCACCCAAGGCGCAAGCCGATGCCGTGTATGCCGAGCGCTCGCCGATCAACCACACCGACAAGCTGGCGCGCCCGATGATCTTCTTCCAGGGCCTGGACGACAAGGTGGTGCCGCCGCCGCAATCCGAGGTGATGGTCGACGCCCTGCGCGCGCGTGGCCTGCCGGTGGCCTACCTGACGCTGGAGGGCGAAGGCCATGGCTTCCGCAAGGCCGACAGCATCGTGCGCACGCTGCAGGCGGAACTGTATTTCTATCTGCGCGTATTCGCTATTCCGGTGCCGGATGAGGTGCCCGCGATCGAGATCGAAAACCTGCAGGCATGAGTGTAGAAACACTGATCGAACAATTCGACAGCTGCGCATCGCGTGAAAAACTGATCCTCGCGCTGCTGGCGCTGGCCGGCGAACCGATGGGCCGCCGGCGCATCCACGAGCATTTGGGGCCGCTCGAGGAAGGCTGTGGCGAGGACGAACTGGCGGAACCGCTCGAGCGCCTGCGCGGCGCCGGTCTGGTCGGCGAGCTGCCTTCGCGCGGCTACGTGATCGCCCCGGAACTGGCGTGGACGGCAATCGCCTGGGCCTTGCAGGCGCGCCAGTTCAACGCCCTGCGCGACATCTACCAGCAGGTGACGCCGCTGCGCACCGACTGGCAGGGCACGCCCATGCTGCGCAGCTATCGCCAGGGCGTGGCCTTGCTGCGCATGGCGCTGCTCGGCGGCGAAGGGCCAAAGACCGTGGCGACCCTCCTGAATGCCTGCCTGCGCTGCCACGAAGCGGCCTACCTGCACCCGCTGGTCGATATCTGCGCCCGCCCCTTCGAGCCGGACCTGATGGAGCGCATCAATGGTGCGGTGCGCGACGATGTGCTGGCGGTGCTGGTGAACCACGTCCAGCGCGAACCGGCCAGCGCCGCGGCGATCCGCGCCTACGCCGAGGAGACAGTGGCGCAGGGCGGCGCTTCCATGAACCTGCGCACCGCGCTGGCCGAACACCTGATCCTGTGCGGCCGCCTGGAGGCGGCGCGCGAGTTGCTGCACGACCTGGACGACTCGACTGGCATGTATTACGCGAGCATCCTGCAGCTGCTGCGCGGCGACATGGAAGATGCCCTGGCCGGCTTCGACAAGGCCCTGAAACTGCTGCGCCGCGAAACCGGCAAGCGCAAGGCCGTGTTCGAGGGCATCGGCGGCCACCTGTACGTCACCGCCCTGCTCCGCAGCACCGACCCCAAGCACCAGAAGGCGCTGGATGCCTACCTCGACGCCGCCACCCGCGCCGTGCAGAGCCACGACACCGCCGTCTACCAGCAGCTGTCGATGCTGCGCCAGATCCGCGGCGGCACCGTCGACGCCGAAGTGCTCCCCTCGCGCAATTGGGAAACCTCGCTGCAGCCGGTGATGTTCCGCGCTCTGCTGCACCACTGGCTCGCCATGCCGCAGCTGATGGACAAGCACGCCATGCTGGAACAGCAGCTGGACGTGGCCGAAGCCGCCGGCTTCGATTTCATCGCGGCCCAGATCGGATCGGTACTGGGCGCGCTCGGCATGGTCGGCATCGAGAAGCGCGCCATCGCACTGCGCCAGCAGCACCGCTTCGTCGACATGGCGCTATGGTTCGAGCGCGAAGAACCGTGGGAGCGCCAGCTGAACGCGCTGATCAACCTGCAGCCGGCCGTGAACGTGGAAGTGGTGAAGGAATCGCGCCTGGCCTGGATGATGGTCTATGACGAACACCTGGGCGTGCGCGCCATCGAGCCGCGCGAACAGAAGCGCGATGCTCAGGGCGGCTGGAGCCGCGGCCGCGCCATCGGCCTGAAACGCCTGGCCGAGGAAGCCGCCGAACTGGACTTCCTGACGGCCCAGGACATCCAGGTGGCCGCGGCGATTGGCGCGCATCGCTACTACACCGGCACCGGCACCCGCTACGAATTCGACCTGGAGCGCGCGGTGGTGGCGCTGGTCGGCCATCCGCTGCTGTTCTGGATGGATTCCGGCACCCGCATCGAACTGCTGCCGGGCGAGCCGCAATTGATGGTGCGCGCCGGCGGCGGCAAGGTCGCGATCACCCTGCTGCCGAAACTGACCGAACAACAGGGCGAGGTGGTGGTCACGCGCGAGACGCCGAACCGCCTGCGCATCGTGCGCATCCGCGACGAGCATCGCCGCATCGGCGCCATCGTCGGCGACGGCCTGACCGTGCCGCTCGAGGCGGAGCGGCGCGTGCTGCAGGCGATCAGCGCGATCTCGACGATCGTCACCGTGCAATCCGACATCGGCGGCAGCCCCGGCGACCTGGAACAGGTGGCGGCCGATGCGCGCCTGCACCTGCACCTGCTGCCCTACCAGCGAGGCCTGCGCATCCGCATCCTGGTGCGGCCGCTGCCGGATGCCGGCCCGTATTTGCGGCCCGGCGACGGCGCCGAGAGCGTGATCGCCGACGTGGGCGGCATCCGCATGGAAGCGCAGCGCAGCCTGCATGCCGAACGCGAGGCCGAGCGCCAGCTGCTGGCCGACTGCCGCGCGCTGGAAGCGGCCGAGGATGAACACGGCGAATGGCTGCTGGGCTCACCGATCCAGTGCCTGGAACTGCTGGCCGAGCTGCAGGAGGTGCAGGAGCGCGATGCGGCCCGCGTGGTCGTCGGCTGGCCCGAAGGCGAAGCCTTCCGCGTCTCGAAGAAGGTGAGCTCGAAGTCGGTGCGCCTGACCATCCGGCGCGACAAGGACTGGTTCGCGGCCAACGGCGTGGTGCAGGTCGACGAGAACAAGGTGATGGATTTACGGGACCTGCTGTCGCGCCTGAAGGAAGACCGTTTCATCGCACTCGGCGACAACCAGTTTTTGGCGCTCACGCACGAACTGCACCGGCGCCTGATGGACTTGTCGGCCTACAGCGATGCGGATGAAGAAGCCTTGCGCTTCCACCCGCTGGCCAGCTTCGCGCTGGAAGAGATGGCCCAGGATGCCGGCGAGATCGACGCCGACGCCGCCTGGCGCAAGCACATCGAGCACATGCAGGCGAACGCCGCTTACCGTCCGCAGCTGCCTTCCACGCTGCAGGCCGAGCTGCGCGACTATCAGCACGAAGGCTTCGAGTGGCTGGCGCGCCTGGCCCACTGGGGCGTGGGCGCCTGCCTGGCCGACGACATGGGTCTCGGCAAAACGCTGCAGGCGCTGGCCTTGATCCTGTCGCGCGCACCCGGCGGCCCGACCCTTGTGGTGGCGCCGACCTCGGTCGCAACCAACTGGATGGCGGAAGCGGCGCGTTTCGCTCCCACGCTGAACATCAAGCTGTTCGGCACCGGCGACCGGGAAGCGATGCTGAAGAACGCCAGCGCATACGACATCGTCGTCACCAGCTATGGCTTGCTGCAGCTGGAAGCCGAACGCTTTGCCGGCAAGCGCTGGCACACCATCGTGCTGGACGAGGCGCAGGCGATCAAGAACGCCCACACGCGCCGCTCCCAGGCCGTGATGGCACTGCGCGGCGACTTCCGCATGGTGGCCACCGGCACGCCGCTGGAAAACCACCTGGGCGAATTGTGGAACCTGTTCCGGTTCATCAATCCGGGCCTGCTCGGCACCAGCGACCAATTTAACTTGCGCTTCGCCGGCCCGATCGAAAAAGCACAGGACAAGCGCGCGGAGCTCGCCGCGCGCACGCGCCTGCGGCGCCTGACGCAGCCTTTCATCTTGCGGCGTACGAAATCCCAGGTGCTGTCCGAGCTGCCGCCGCGCACCGAGATCGTGGTGCCGGTGGAGCTGAGCCAGGAAGAGACGGCGTTGTACGAATCGCTGCGGCGTGATGCACTGGATCGCTTGTCGACTTTGGAAGGGCCGCAGTCCCGGAAGCAGATCCAGATCCTGGCCGAGATGATGAAGCTGCGCCGCGCCTGCTGCAATCCGCAGCTGGTGGCGCCGGACAGCGGCATCCGCAGCAGCAAGCTGGAAACCTTTGCCCGCCTGGCCGACGAATTGCTGGAGAACCGCCACAAGGCCCTGGTGTTCAGCCAGTTCGTCGATCATTTGAGCCTGATCCGCGCGCACCTGGATGCGCGCGGCATCCGCTACCAGTACCTGGATGGGTCGACCCCGATGCAGGAACGCAAACGCCGGGTGGATGCCTTCCAGGCCGGCGACGGCGATTTGTTCCTGATTTCGCTGAAGGCGGGCGGCGTCGGCATCAACCTGACCGCGGCCGATTACGTGATCCACATGGACCCGTGGTGGAATCCGGCGGTGGAAGACCAGGCCTCGGACCGCGCCCACCGCATGGGCCAGCAGCGCCCGGTGACCATCTACCGCCTGGTGACGCGCCACACGATCGAGGAAGGCATCGTCGACCTGCACCGCCACAAGCGCGACCTGGCCGACAGCCTGCTCGAAGGCAGCGACCTGTCGGCGCGCATGTCGCCCGCCGACATGCTGGCCATGCTGCAGGCAGGGCTCGCGGCATCGGCGGGCGGGCGGCGGGAGGCTATCGCGGACTGGCAATCCATGTGATGATGGGTTCTTGCCGGACCCCGTCGCCATTCGTGACGGTTTGTTTCAAGGTTCCGCAGGGCGGGCGAATGATGCTAACCTTTTGCCCCGCCGCCTGCCTGCGCAGGCGCGCGCCATCTGGCCCTTTATCTTTATCAGGCAGACAGCTCAATGATGAAATCGACACTCGCGCTTGCCGTTTTGCTCACCAGCGTCGCGCTGGCGCCGGCCCATGCGCGTCCCAAGGCCGCCAAGGCCAAGCAGTCAGCAACATCTTCCAAGAAGGACAAGACCAAGGCCGCCGCGGCGCCTGTCGCAGCTGCAGCAGCAGTGACGACGGGCGCGGCAGAAACAGCGCCGGCACCCATGACGGCCCAGAACCGCAACGACCGCTTCATGGATACGACGTCGATGCAGTTCGTGACCGCGCTGTGGCGCATGGATCCGGAAAGCGGCATCTACGTCGGCAAGTTCGACGCCGCCGCCAGGCTCACCATCCCCGACGCAGCCACCCGCGCCAGACAGCTGGCCTTCATCGACGAGTGGCTCGGCAAGTTCGGCAAGATGAATGCCGACCGGCTTTCGCCCAACCAGCGCACCGACCTCGCCCTGCTGCTAAATAAACTGCGCGCCGACCGCTGGCGCCTGACCACCTTGCGCGAGTTCGAGTGGAACCCCTCGCTGTACAACGTGGCCCAGCCGCTCGACCTGATTCTGAATACCGAATACGCCGCCAAGCCGCAGCGCTTGCGCACGATCATGAAACGCCTGGCCGACGTGCCGGCCTATTACCAGGCGGCGCGCGCCTCGATCGTCAACCCGACGCACGAGCACACCCAGCTCGCGATCACCCAGGCGCCGGGCACGCTGGTAGTGCTGGCCGACCTTGGCAAGGCGGCCCAGGAATCGATCCTGTCGACCCAGGAAAAAGCCATCTTCGCCCAGCGCATCGCAAGTGCCGGCAGTGCGCTGCTGGCCTGGGTCGACTACCTCGCCGACCTCGATAGATCGCAAACGCAGATGCAGCGCGCGCGCTCCTTCCGCATCGGCAAGGCCTTGTACGAACAGAAGTTCAGCTTCGAGATCCAGTCCGCCAACAGCGGCGAGCAGACTTACCGCAAGGCGCTGGCCGCGCGCGACGAACTGCTGACGCGCATGGACGGCCTGGCCGACCAATTGTGGGACAAGACGCTGGGCCGCACCGCCAAGCCGGCCGACCGCTATAAAAAGATCGGCATGGTGATCGACAAGCTATCGCTGCAGCACACGACGCCGGCCAACTTCCTGCCCGAGATCCGGCGCCAGATCCCTCAGCTGCAGGAGTACGTCATCAGGAACAACCTGGTGACGATCGATCCGAGCAAGCCGCTGGTGGTACGCGAGACGCCGCTGTACCAGCGCGGCGTGGCCGGCGCCAGCATCGATGCGCCCGGACCCTACCGCCCGAAGGACAAGACCTACTACAACGTCACGCCGCTGGATGGCCTGACGGCCGACCAGGCCGAAAGCAGCCTGCGCGAGTACAACAACTGGATGCTGCAAATCCTGAACATCCATGAAGCGATCCCGGGCCACTACACCCAGCTGATGAACGCCAACCGCTCGCCCTCGCTGGTGAAAGCCCTGTTCGGCAATGGCGCCATGGTCGAAGGCTGGGCCGTGTACGGCGAACGCATGATGCTGGAATCGGGCTATGGCGACAACGCGCCCGAACTGTGGCTGATGTGGTGCAAGTGGAACCTGCGCAGCGTGTCCAACACGATCCTCGACTACAGCGTGCACGTGCTCGGCATGACGCGCCCCCAAGCCATGGATTTGCTGGTGCGCCAGGCCTTCCAGACCCCGCAGGAAGCTGCCGAAAAGTGGAAACGCGCGCAACTGTCCTCGGTGCAGCTGACCAGTTACTTCAGCGGCTACAGCGACATCATGGAATTGCGCGAACGCCGCAAGCAGCAGCTGGGCGAGCGTTTCAACCTGAAGGAATTTCACGACCAGTTCCTGGGCTACGGCAATGCCCCAGTACAAGTGATCGGGCAGCTCATGCAATAAATGAAGCAATAAGGGCAAGATTAACTGACGTATAAAAGTCACACTCTTACATAATTAAGCCTCGTCTAACAAACGAGGCTTAATTCTTTTCGTCGCCTAAATCGCAGCCTATCTCCTCCAACGTGCGGGGATCGCGCAGCAACAGTAAATATACATATCTGACTGAGCAGTCAATAACTTTTCATTTTGTTACAAATCTTACGGGTCTGGCACGTTCGCGAAGGAACCGTGATGCTAACTTGATACTCATCGCGATTCACAGGGAATCACGAACCCAATCCAGAACACGCAAGAAAGAGAGATTCACATGAAAAAAGCACTGCTCGCCGCGCTGATCGCCACCGTTGCCATGGGCGCCGCCCAAGCTCAATCGTTCGACGCCAGCAAGGGTTATGTCGGTATCGCCGGCGTCTCCGCTAAAAACGAAACCGTGGACGGCTGGCGCTTCGGCGAGAAGGTCTTCGCCGGTTACGATTTCACCCAGAACTGGGGCGCTGAAGCCGGCTACAGCCGTTTTGACAACGCCAGCCGCGGCACCATCAACACCAATGCTTACCAGAGCTACATCGCTGCCAAGTACACCATGCCGTTGAACGATCAGTTCTCGGCCTACGCCAAGCTGGGCGCATCGCGCGCCGTCCGCAAGGCCAGCGATATCGGCGTGAGCTACCGTGAAGCCGACACCAGCGGCTACGGCGCGCTCGGCGTGAAATACAAGCTGGACCAGAACCTGTCGCTGAACTTCGAATACGAGCGCAACGGCAAGCAGAAGGAAGTCGGTCCGAAGGCTGACAGCCTGGCACTGGGCCTGGCTTACGGCTTCTAAGAGAGCGATGTTCAGCTGACTTTGTCAGCATGAACCTCATTCTTTAGTCAGCTCATGAACGTCGTTTCCGCCAATGTCGGGAACGACGTTTTCAGGCTAGTAGATTTATCAGACTTTGCGCCTGCGGCGCATCAGCGCCATCCCCAGCAAGCCACCACCCAGCAGCGCCACCGACATCGGCTCCGGCACCTCCGTCCCCGCATCGCTCACACGAAACGCATAATTCACGAAGGGATAGGCACCATCGCCTTGATACAGATGGTCCCTGACCATGGCCGACGCATCGAACCAGGCATCGTAGATGCCCGGCTGTTTGTCGTCGCGCACATAATCCTGGGCGAAGACACTCTGCACAAAACCGAACTGGTCGTACCACGCCAGGTAGTTGATGTCGGCCACCTCGCTGCCGGCGGTCGAGATCACGTAATCGCTGGCCAGGCCGCCGAACAGGGCGGCGGCCGCTTGCTGGCCCGTGTACAGCGGCGGGAAGTCGGGAGCCGCATAGTAGGGGCCGCTGTACAGGTTCCAGCTACCGACGAACAGGGGTGCAGCGGTGGCGATGGCGCTTGCGCTCAGCAGGGCAATGGCCAGGGTGTGTTTGATCAGCTTCATGAATTCTCCAACAGTTGCCGGAGATAAAGCAATAATAATGCCTGTCGGAAAATGATTTTTTAAATCAACAGCTTGTGCACATGAGGAAGGTTCTGCACTAGATCGCTGTAAAACTTTTCGACAGGATCAGGCGTGCTCTTCCGGTGCCTGGGTCACGCGCACGAACACCGGTGCCAACAGCAAACCGAGCTCGAACAGCAGGCACATCGGCACTGCCAGGGCCAGCTGGCTGACTACGTCCGGCGGGGTCACCACCGCGGCGATGACAAAGGCGCCGACGATGGCGTACGGGCGGATCGACTTCAGCTTTTCCACGCTGACGATACCCATGCGCACCAGGATCACGACCACCACCGGCACCTCGAAAGTCGCACCGAAGGCCAGGCACATCGACATCACGAAATCGAGGTAGTTTTCGATGTCGGGCATGACGGCGATCGAAGCCGGCGCGAAGTTGCTGATGAAGTGAAACACGCGGCCGAACACGAAGAAGTAGCAGAAGGCCACCCCGGCGATGAACAGCAGCGACGAGGAAATTACCAGTGGCAGCACCAGGCGTTTTTCATGGGCGTACAGGCCGGGGGCGATGAAGGCCCAGGCCTGGTAGAACACCCAGGGCAGCGCCAGCAGCAGGGCCAGCACCAGGGTCACCTTCATCGGCACCAGGAAAGGCGCGGCGACGCCGGTGGCGATCATCTTGGCGCCAGGCGGCAGCGAGGCCAGCATCGGGGCGGCGAGTAAATCGTAGATTTCCGCCGGCCCCGGCCACAGCATCAATGCGCCGCAGACGATGGCCACACCGATCGCGGCCTTGACCAGGCGGTCACGCAGCTCGACCAGGTGGGAAATGAAGGTTTCTTCGCCGGCAGCTTCTTGCGTCATCAGAAAAAGGAAGTATTGGATTTGGCGCCTGGGCGGAACTTGCGCACCCTTGCGGCACCGGAGAGCACGTGCTGGCGCGTGCCCTGGCGATTCTTGAACCAGGCCGGCACGTTCGAGGTACGCACCAGCTTCTTGCGCCGGAATTCACGTACCTTGCGCTCGATGTCGTCCTGCGAGACCTGCACCGGCTCCGGCACCGCCGTGGCGTGCTCGTCGCCGCGCCAGGCCGATTCGACCTCGCCCAGGTGCGAAGACACGGTGTCCTCGACGTCGGTCTTGAACGTGTCGACCCCGGACTTGAAGCTGTTCGCGCTTTCCTGCACATCCTTGTGCAGGTTGCGCAGCTCTTCCATCTCGATCTCGCGCGTGACCTCGGACTTCACCTGGTTCAGGTAGCGCTGGGCACGGCCGTACAGCGTCCCGGCCATGCGGGCCACCTTCGGCAGTTTTTCGGGGCCGATGACGATCAGCGCCACCGCGCCGATGACGGCGAGTTTGGTAAGACCAAGATCGATCATGCGTTCAGATCAATCAGAAGCGGCTTTTTTCGCGCGTCTCGACGTCGATGGTGCCCTTGTCGGCCACTTGCTGCGGCGAAGCCGGCGGCTGGGTGGTGGTGGTGCCCGCAGGCTTGTCTTCGTCACCCTTCACGCCATCCTTGAAGCCGCGGACGGCCTTGCCCAGGTCCGAGCCGGCGTTCTTCAGCTTGCCCGTACCGAAAATGATCACTACCACGACCAGCACGATCACCCAGTGCCAGATGCTCAAACCACCCATTGTTTTCTCCTTGCAGGGCCAGGGGCCCAGTATTCATTCACAAGCGCCATGCCGCTAAGGCTCACGCGCAGTATACGCCATGCAGGACAGGAATGCCCTCTTTCCCTATGTATAGGGGATTTTCCGGCGTCAAGTGCCCAATCCGCGCCACGGACGGGCGCCGCCATATACGTGCAGGTGCAGGTGATAGACCTCCTGGCCGCCATCCGGGCCGACGTTGAACAAGGTCTTGTAGCCGCCGCTGCGTTGGCCGTCCGGCCCTTGTTTGACCGCGATGCCCTGCTCGGCCGCCAGTTTCGGCGCCAGCGCCAGCATGTGGCCCAGCAAGGGCGCATGGGCGTCGGTGCAGTCGGAGAGCGATGCCACGTGCTGTTTCGGGATCACCAGCAGGTGGACCGGGGCGGCCGGATTGATGTCCTTGAATGCCAGCACCTGGTCGTCCTCGTACACCACGCTCGCCGGAATCTGCCTGGCGGCGATCTTGCAGAAAATGCAATTATCCATGTTCACTCCACTTATCTTGTGACGGCCTCGCCCCGAGACAAGGGGCGGGCGCAAAGTCTACCCAGCCGGGATGACGGCAGCATGACGCTGTCTCACTCTTTTGGACGCGACGCCTTTTCCTCGATGCCGGACACGCCTTCGCGCCGCGCCAGCTCGTCGATCACCTGCTGCGGACTCAAGCCGAAGCGCGCCAGCAGCACCATCGAATGGAACCACAGGTCGGCGGTTTCGTACAGCAGCTTGGATGGGTCGGCGCCGGCGCGCACGTCCTTCGCCGCCATCACGGTTTCGACCGCTTCTTCGCCGATCTTTTTCAGGATCGCGTCGTCGCCCTTGGCGAACAGCTTGGCGACGTAGGAGGTGGCGGGGTCGCCGCCGTGTTCCGGCTTGCGCGACTCGATGGTGGCCGCCAGTTGGTCCAGGTTAAAGCTCATATGTCCTTCTTGGGCGTGGTTTTCTTCGGCTGCGGCTGTTTTGCACCCGCCGATTTCGCATCCGTATAAATGGTGGCCGGATCCTGCAGCACGGGCTCGACGCTGTGCCAGTCGCCGTTCTCGAACTTCTGGAAGAAGCAGGAGTGGCGGCCGGTGTGGCAGGCGATGCCGCCGGCCTGCTCGACCTTGAGCAGCACCACATCCTCATCGCAGTCGATCCGGATTTCCAGCACCTTCTGCACGTGGCCGGACTCTTCGCCCTTGTGCCACAGCTTCTTGCGCGAGCGGCTCCAGTACACCGCTTCGCCCAGCTCCACGGTCTTGGCCAGCGCCTCGCGGTTCATCCAGGCGAACATCAGGATGTCGCCGCTGCCGGCTTCCTGGGCGATCACCGGCACCAGGCCGTGTTCATCCCACTTGATTTTCTTGAGCCAGGGTTGGCCCGGGATCGACGGAATCGTGGTCGGGGTTGCCATGTGTTCCCTATTAAGCCAGGCGCATCGGAATACCACGTTCAGCCATGAAGCGCTTGGCCTCGCCGACCGTGTGCTGCCCGTAGTGGAAAATGCTGGCGGCCAGCACCGCATCGGCGTGACCCTCCAGGATGCCGTCGGCCAGGTCGGCAAGTCCGCCAACGCCGCCCGAAGCGATCACGGAAATGCCGACCGCATCGGAGACGGCGCACGTCAGGCCCAGGTCGAAGCCGGACTTGGTGCCGTCGCGGTCCATCGACGTCAGCAGCAGCTCGCCGGCGCCCAGGCTTTCCATCTTGCGCGCCCACTCGACGGCATCCAGCCCGGTCGCGTTGCGGCCGCCATGGGTGAAGACTTCCCATTTGCCGGGGGCGACCTGCTTGGCGTCGATCGCCACCACGATGCACTGGGAGCCGTGCTTCTGCGCGGCCTCGAACACCAGCTCCGGGTTGATGACGGCCGAGGTGTTCATCGACACCTTGTCGGCGCCGGCGTTCAGCAGCCGGCGCACGTCCTCGACCTTGCGCACGCCGCCACCCACGGTCAAGGGAATGAACACGGTGGAGGCCACCGCCTCGATGATCGGCAGGATCAGGTCGCGGCCATCGCTGGAGGCGGTGATGTCGAGGAAGGTGATCTCGTCCGCGCCCTGGCCGTCGTAGCGGCGGGCGATCTCGACCGGGTCACCGGCGTCGCGCAGCTCGGTGAAGTTGACGCCCTTGACGACGCGGCCACCGGTTACGTCGAGGCAGGGGATGATGCGTTTTGCGAGCATAAAGTATTTTAGTTAACCCGTCGTTCCCGCCTTCGCGGGGACGACGTTCAGGGGTACGTGGCCGCAATCAGCCTTGCACCCACGCTTCATTCAAGCCTGTGCGCCCTCGGTCAGCGCATCCGCCCGCTCCTGCGCGCTGCCCAGGTCGAGCGTACCCTCGTAGATCGAGCGTCCGCAGATCACGCCTTCGATGCCTTCGGCCTGCACCGCGCACAGCGCTTCGACGTCGGCCAGGTTGTGCACGCCGCCCGAGGCGATGATCGGGATGCGCACCGCCTGGGCCAGCTTGACGGTGGCTTCGATGTTCACGCCGCCCATCATGCCGTCGCGGCCGATGTCGGTGTAGACGATCGACTCCACGCCGTAGCCTTCGAATTTCTTGGCCAGGTCGATGACTTCGTGGCCGGACATCTTGCTCCAGCCGTCGGTGGCCACTTTACCGTCCTTGGCGTCCAGGCCGACGATGATGGAACCGGGGAAGGCGCCGCAGGCATCGTGCAGGAAGCCCGGATTCTTCACCGCGGCGGTGCCGACGATGATGTAGGTGATGCCGTCGTCCAGGTAGCGCTCGATGGTGTCGAGGTCGCGGATGCCCCCGCCCAGCTGGACCGGGATCTCGTCCAGGCCCTTGTCTTCGGCGTAGTCCTGCACGGTTTGCAGGATCGATTTGATGGCGGCTTCGTTCTTCGGCTTGCCGGCGAAAGCGCCGTTCAGGTCGACCAGGTGCAGCCGGCGCGCGCCCTTCCTGAGCCAGTGCAGCGCCATCTCGGCGGGATCTTCGGAGAACACGGTGGCGAGTTCCATATCGCCTTGTTTCAGGCGAACGCAGTGACCGTCTTTCAGGTCGATGGCGGGGATCAGCAGCATGGTCGTAGTCGGTTGGTTGGCGGTGGAATGAACGGGGTGTTCAAGGATTCCAGTGGATGAAATTGCGGTACAGGCGCAGCCCGGCGGTGGCGCTCTTCTCGGGGTGGAACTGGGTGGCGACGATGTTGTCCCGGCCGACGGCGCAGCAGTAAGGTCCGCCGTAGTCGGTTTCGCCGATGGTGTCCGAGGCGTCGCCCGGCACCGCGTAATAACTGTGCACGAAGTAGAAGTAGGCGCCGTCTTCGACGCCTTCCCACAGCGGGTGGGCGCGGCTCTGGCGCACGCGGTTCCAGCCCATCTGCGGCACCTTGAAGCGCGAGCCGTCAGGTTGCAGCTTGCCGTCCAGCTGGAAGCGCACGACTTTACCGGGCAGCAGGCCCAGGCCAGGGGTGTCGCCGTTTTCCTCGCTCGATTCGAACAGCATCTGCTCGCCCACGCACACGCCCATCACCGGACGCGACTTGAAGGCGCGCAGCAGCGCCTCCTGGGCGCCGGATTCGCGCAGGCTCGTCATGCAGTCGCGCATGGCGCCCTGCCCCGGCAGCACGATGCGGTCGGCACGGTCGATGTCGGCCGCCGCGGTGGAAATCAGCACCTCGGCTTCGGGGGCGGCGGTGCGCAGTGCCTGCGCCACCGAACCCAGGTTGCCCAGGCCGCCGATCACAACAATCTTGTTTGTCATGGTGTGATTAAAGGCTGCCCTTGGTCGATGGAATGACGCCCAGTGCGCGTTCGTCCAGCTCGGTGGCCATGCGCAGCGCGCGGCCGAAGGCCTTGAACACGGTTTCGCACTGGTGGTGGGCGTTCACGCCGCGCAGGTTATCCACATGCAGCGTGACGCCGGCATGGTTGACGAAGCCGCGGAAGAACTCGATGGTGAGGTCGACGTCGAAGCGGCCGATGGTCGCGCGGGTGAAGGGCACGTGCCATTCCAGGCCCGGGCGGCCCGAGAAATCGATCACCACGCGCGACAGCGCCTCGTCCAGCGGCACGTAGGCATGGCCATAGCGGCGGATGCCCTTCTTGTCGCCGATGGCCTTGGCCACCGCCATGCCCAGCGTGATGCCGGTGTCCTCGACGGTATGGTGGTCGTCGATCTGGAGGTCGCCGACTGCTTCGATGTCGAGGTCGATCAGGCCATGGCGCGCGATCTGGTCCAGCATGTGGTCGAGGAAGGGCACGCCGGTGTTCAGCTTCTGGCGGCCGGTGCCGTCGAGGTCGAGCGCGACACGGATCTGCGTCTCGTTGGTATTACGCGTGATTTCTGCGGAGCGGGTCATTACAGGGAAGCCTTCAGGGCGTTCAGGAATACGGAATTCTCTTCCGGGGTGCTGACCGTCACGCGGATGCAGTTGGCCAGCAAATCATGCATTTTACTCAAATTTTTAATCATTACCTTCTCGGCGAATAGTGTAGCGCAGGTCTTCTCCGCATCCGGCACCCGCACGGTAATGAAATTCGCGCTCGACGGGTACACCTTCACACCTGGCAGCGCCGCCATCGCGGCCGCCAGCTCGGTGCGCGCCGCGTTCAGGCTGGCGGCTTGCGCGTTCAGCACGTCGAGGTGGTCGAGCGCGAACTCGGCGGCCACCTGGGTCAGCACGTTGATGTTGTAGGGCGGGCGCACCTTGTCGAACTGGTCCAGCAGCGCGGGCGCCGCGGCCAGGTACCCGAGGCGGATACCGGCCAGGCCCAGCTTCGACAGCGTGCGCATCACCACCATGTTCGGGAACGAGGGCAGGCGCGGCATGAAGCTGGTGCCGGCGAACGGCTGATACGCCTCGTCGACCACGGCGATGCCGGTTTCGCCCAGCGCCTCGACGATGGCGACCACGTCCTCCGCCGCGAACAGGTTGCCGGTAGGGTTGTTCGGGTAGGCCAGGAACACCAGCGCCGGCTTGTGCTCGGCGATCGCGGCCAGCATCGCCGGCATGTCGAGCGAAAAGTCGGGCCGGAGCGGCACGCCGACATAATCCATGCCCGCGAACTGGGCCGAGCGCTGGAACATCACGAAGGCCGGGGTCGGCGCCAGGATGACGGCGCGCTGGTCCTGGCGTGCGCAGGCGGTGGCCAGGATCGAGATGATCTCGTCCGAGCCGTTGCCGAGGATGACGTCGTAACCGGCCGGGACGCCGAGATTGTCGCGGATCTTCTGCTTGAGGGTGGCGTAGGAAGGCACCGGGTAGCGGTTCAGGACGGCGTCGGCCAGGCGCCTGGCCAGCCCTTCGCGCAGGTGCTGCGGCAGCGCGTACGGGTTTTCCATGGCGTCGAGCTTGATGTAGCCGCTGGCGTCGGGGACTTTGTAGCTATGGCCGGCACGGACGTCTTCGCGGATCGTGTTGGCGATGAGGTTGTCGATGTCGGTCATGGTGTTGTTCCTTGGGTGGTGAGTGCAGGGACGGCGGTGGCCGCCTTGGTCTTCTTGCGGGGCGCGGCAGCCCGCTTCCTGGCCGGCACCTCCGGCAGCGCCAGCCGCTGCGCAATCAATTCGCAATACGCCGGGTTCAGCTCGAACCCGGTGTAGTGCCGCCCCAGCCGCTTGGCCGCCACCGCCGTGGTGCCGCTGCCCATGAAGGGGTCCAGCACGATACCGCCCGGCGGGCAGGACGCCTTCAGCATGCGCTCGATGATCTCGAGCGGCTTCTGGGTCGGATGATCCACCCGTTCCGCATGCTCGCGGTGCAGGCGCGACACGCTCCACATGTCCTTCGGGTTGTAGCCGACTTCGAGCCACTTGGCGCCCACGAAGATGGAGCGCGAGCGGGCCTTCTTGGTGGCGGCGTCGTAGGGGATGCGCACGGCGTCCAGGTCGAAATAATAATCCTTGCGCTTCACGAAGAAGCCGATCGTGTCGTGCACCGAACTGAAGCTGCGGGTGCTGCCGCCCATCGAGGGCACGCGGCGGTCCCAGATGATCTCGTTCATCATCGTCATGCGCTTTTTCAGCATCACGAAGATCTCCGGCGCGTGGCGCCAGGTCAGGAACAGGTAGAGGCTGCCGTTGTCCTTCAGTTTCGGCAGCGCGACATCGATCCAGGACTCGGTCCAGGCCAGGTATTCCTCGACGCTGAGCTGGTCCGAATCGTTGCCGTAATCCTTACCGAGGTTGTAGGGCGGATCGGTCAGGATCAGGTCGATGGACTTGTCGGGAATCCGCGCCAGCCCGGCAAGCGCATCCTCGCAAAAGACCCGGTCGACCCAGTCCGTCATGGCGCTTCGCTGTCGGTCGATTTAAGACGGAGTTCCGCGCTGCGGGCGTGCGCCTGCAAGCCTTCGCCATACGCCAGCTCGGCCGCGACCTTGCCCAGGGTCTGGGCGCCGGCTTCGCTGACGAACAGCACCGAGGAGCGCTTCTGGAAATCGTAGACGCCCAGCGGCGACGAGAAACGCGCGGTGCGCGAGGTTGGCAGCACATGGTTCGGGCCACAGCAGTAGTCGCCCAGCGACTCCGACGAGAAGCGGCCCAGGAACATGGCGCCGGCATGGCGGATCTTGTCGGCCCATTGCTGCGGCTCGGCGGCCGAGATTTCCAGGTGTTCGGCGGCGATGTCGTTGGCGATCGCGCAGGCTTCATCCATGTCGCGCACCAGGATCAGGGCGCCGCGCTCGCTCATCGAAGTCGCGATGGTGTCCTTGCGCGGCATGGTCGGCAGCAGTTCATGGATGCTGGCTTCGACCCGGGCGATGTAATCGGCGTCCGGGCACAGCAGGATGGCCTGGGCCAGTTCGTCGTGCTCGGCCTGCGAGAACAAGTCCATGGCGACCCAGTCCGGGTCGGTCGTGCCGTCGCACAGCACCAGGATTTCCGACGGGCCGGCGATCATGTCGATACCGACGGTGCCGAACACGCGGCGCTTGGCGGCGGCGACATAGGCATTGCCCGGGCCGACGATCTTGTCGACTGCCGGAATCGTCCCGGTGCCGTAGGCCAGGGCGCCGACGGCTTGCGCGCCGCCGATGGTGATTACGCGCGTGACGCCGGCAATCGCGGCGGCGGCCAGCACCATCTGGTTCCTGATGCCATCCGGGGTCGGCACCACCATCACGATCTCTTTCACACCGGCGACCCTGGCAGGAATCGCATTCATCAGCACCGACGACGGGTAGGCAGCCTTGCCGCCCGGGACGTAGATGCCGACGCGGTCCAGCGGCGTCACGCGCTGGCCCAGCACCGTGCCGTCAGGCTCGGTGTACGTAAAACCGTTCAGCTCCTGCTTCTGGCGCTCGTGGAACACGCGGATGCGGTCGGCGGCGGTCTGCAGGGCCGCACGCTGGGCGTCCGGCAGCGCGGCCAGGGCCGCCTGCAATTCTTCCTGGCTCAGGTCGAAGGCGGCCATGCTGGTGGCGCCGTTCGGAATGCGGTCGAACTTGTTCGTGTATTCGAGGACGGCGGCGTCGCCGCGCGCCTTCACGTCAGCGAGGATCTTAGCGACGGCGGACTCGATGGCGTCATCGGTTTCCGCTTCGAATGCGAGCAGTTTCGCAAGCTGCTGCTTGAAACCGTCGGCGGTGGAATCGAGCTTGCGGACAGTGATTGGCATGTTAAGAACCTTGACGCTTGGAGGCGCGTTCGAACGCGGCGATGATCGGTTGCAGGCGCTCGCGCTTGAGCTTGAGCGCAGCCTGGTTCACCACCAGGCGCGAGGAGATGTCCATGATCTTTTCGACTTCGACCAGGTTGTTGGCGCGCAGCGTGCCGCCGGTCGAGACCACGTCGACGATGGCGTCGGACAGGCCGACCAGCGGCGCCAGCTCCATCGACCCGTACAGCTTGATCAGGTCGACGTGCACGCCCTTGGCCGCGAAGTGCTGGCGCGCCGTGTTCACGAACTTGGTCGCCACCCGCAGGCGCGCGCCCTGGCGCACCGCGCTCTCGTAATCGAAGCCGGCATTCACCGCCACCGACATGCGGCAGCAGGCGATGCGCAGATCGACCGGCTGGTACAAGCCTTCGCCGCCATGCTCGAGCAGCACGTCCTTGCCGGCCACCCCGAAATCGGCGGCGCCATGCTGGACATAGGTCGGCACGTCGCTGGCACGCACGATCAGCACGCGGACAAAGGGGTCGTTGGTGGCCAGGATCAGCTTGCGCGACGTTTCCGGGTTTTCCGTGACTTCGATGCCGGCTGCGGCCAGCAGGGGCAGCGTGTCTTCGAAGATGCGGCCTTTGGACAGGGCGAGGATCAGCTGGGGGCTGCCGGCCTGGGGTGTAGTGGTCATGTGACTGCTTAAGTTACCGTCGTTCCCGCGAAGGCGGGAACCCAAGTTGCATGCATCTCGATGGCTCTGGCAGAACTTGGATACCCGCCTTCACGGGGATGACGTTGTTTAATGTGCGCGGTAATTCAAAGAGAGGCGATGTCCTTACTTGATACGGACGATATCCGCCCCAACCGCCGACAATTTATCTTCCATCCGGTCATACCCGCGATCCAGGTGATAAATCCGGTCGACAAGCGTCGTACCTTCAGCGGCCAAACCGGCAATCACCAGCGACGCCGAAGCGCGCAGATCGGTCGCCATCACCGGCGCGCCGACCAGGCGGTCCACGCCGCGCATGAAAGCGGTGTTGCCCTCGATCGAGATCTGCGCGCCCAGCCGGTTCATCTCCTGCACGTGCATGAAGCGGTTTTCGAAGATGGTTTCGGTCACGCGGCTCGGGCCGCCGGCGATGATGTTCACCGCCATGAACTGGGCTTGCATGTCGGTCGGGAAGCCCGGGTATTCCGTGGTGCGGAAGGACACCGGCTGGGGACGGCCATCCATGCGCGCGCGGATCGCGTCACCCTCGATGGTCAGTTGCAGGCCCATCTCGCGCAGCTTGTCCAGCGCGACGTCGAAGATGTCGGTACGGGTGCGCGTGATGCGGATGTCGCCGCCGGCCGCCGCCACCGCGCACAGGAAAGTCGCGGCTTCGATGCGGTCCGAAATCACGGCGTGTCTGGTGCCATGCAGGCTGTCGACGCCCTGGATCACCAGGCGGTCGGTGCCGATGCCCTCGATCTTCGCGCCCATCGCCACCAGCATGTTGGCCAGGTCGGTCACTTCCGGTTCGCGCGCGGCGTTTTCCAGCACGGTCTCGCCCTGCGCCAGCGTCGCCGCCATCAGGAGGTTCTCGGTGCCGGTGACGGTGATCATGTCGGTGTGGATGCGCGCGCCCTGCAGGCGGGCGCACCTGGCGTGGATGTAGCCGCCTTCGATCGTGATCTCGGCACCCATCGCGCGCAAGCCCTTGATGTGCTGATCGACCGGACGCGAACCGATCGCGCAGCCGCCCGGCAGCGAGACCTTGGCTTCGCCGAAGCGCGCCAGCAGCGGGCCCAGCACCAGGATCGAGGCGCGCATGGTCTTCACCAGCTCGTAAGGCGCTTCCAGGCTGGTGATGTCGGCGCCGTTCAGGGTGACGTTCTCGCTGTCCTTGCCTTCGCCCTGGATGACCTTCAGGCCGGTCTGGGCGAGCAGCTTGAGCATGGTGCGCACGTCGTGCAGGCGCGGCACGTTACTCAGTTCGAGGTCGCCGGCGGTCAGGAGACCCGCGCACAGGATCGGCAGGGCCGCGTTCTTGGCGCCCGAAACCGGGATGTCGCCGTTCAGGCGCTTGCCGCCGGTGATCTGGAGCTTGTCCATGCTTGTCCTTAGTTTGCGTACTCGTCGGGGGTCAGGGTCTTCATCGACAGCGCGTGGATTTCCTCGCGCATGCGGTCGCCCAGGGCGCCATACACGATCTGGTGGCGCTGGATGCGGCTCTTGCCGGCAAATGCGTTCGAGACGATGACGGCGCTGAAGTGCTGGCCGTCGCCCTCCACTTCGAGATGAGTGCAGTCCAGGCCGTTCTTGATGTAGCCGTGGATCAGTTCAGGTGTGGTAGCCATAATTTTCAGGAATCCGGTGATCTGGGTAATGAGCTTAGTGACGCAGCTTGTAGCCGCGGCGCAGCATATTGATCGCAACGGCCGCCAGCACCACGAAGAACACGGCGACGATGGCCAGGCTGGTCCAGGGCGAGACGTCCGACTTGCCGAAGAAGCCGTAGCGGAACCCGTCAATCATATAAAAGAACGGGTTGAAATGCGAGACTGCCAGCCAGAACGGCGGAAGTTTCTGGATCGAATAGAAGACGCCGGCCAAAAATGTTGCAGGCATGATCAAAAAGTTCTGGAAAGCGGCCAGCTGGTCGAACTTTTCGGCCCAGATGCCGGCGATCACGCCCATGGTGCCGAGGATGGCGGCGCCCAGGATGGCGAACACGACGATCCACAGCGGCGCGACGAAGCTCAGGTGCGCGAACCAGGCGGTGATGATGAACACGCCCAGGCCGACGGCGATCCCGCGCACGATCGAGGCCGCCACGTAGGCCGACACGATTTCCCAGTGCGACAGCGGCGGCAGCAAAATGAAGACCAGGTTGCCCGTGATCTTGGACTGGATCAGCGACGAGGACGAATTGGCGAAGGCGTTCTGCAGCACGCTCATCATGACCAGGCCCGGGATCAGGAAGGCCGTGTAGTTCACGCCTTCCAGCATCTCGACTTTACCTTCCAGCACGTGGCCGAAGATCAGCAGGTACAGCATCGAGGTCACGATCGGCGCCGCCACGGTCTGGGTGGCGACCTTCCAGAAACGCAGGATCTCTTTATAGAACAGGGTACGGAAACCCACGGAGAAAAAATTCATCGAACAGGTGCCCCATCCATGATTTGCAGGAAGATGTCTTCAAGGTCGGCTTGCTGCAACTGCATCTCGTCGATCTCGGCGCCGGATTCACGCAGGCGGGCCAGGATGCCTTCCACTTCGTTGTAGTCGTTCACGCGCAGCGTGACCTTGTTGCCACCATTGTTGGCGCCTTCATCGTGCTCGTTGTGGGCAACCAGGTGGCGCAGGCCTTCCGGCAGCGTGCCATGCTTCAGGTGTACCACCAGCGAGGAACCGGATACGCGGCGTAGCAGCTGCGACATGGTGTCCAGCGCCACCACGTTACCGCTCTTGAGCATGGCCACGCGCTGGCACATCGCCTGTGCTTCTTCCAGGTAGTGGGTGGTGAGCACCACGGTATGGCCTTCGCGGTTCAGGCGCGAGATGAACTTCCACAGCGTCTGGCGCAACTCCACATCGACGCCGGCGGTCGGCTCGTCGAGCACGATCACGGGCGGCTTGTGCACCAGCGCCTGGGCCACCAGCACGCGCCGCTTCATGCCGCCCGACAGCGCGCGCATGTTGACGTCGGCCTTGGTGGTCAGGTCGAGGTTTTCCATGACCTCGTCGATCCACTTGTCGTTGTTCTTCAGGCCGAAGTAACCGGATTGCAGGCGCAGCGTCTCGCGCACCGTGAAGAAGGGATCGAACACCAGTTCCTGCGGGACCACGCCCAGCTTCATGCGCGCCTGGCGCTGGTCGGTGACGACGTCGTGGCCGTGTATGCGCACGCTGCCGACATCCGGGCGGATCAGGCCGGCGATGGTGGAAATCAGGGTGGTCTTGCCGGCGCCGTTCGGGCCCAGCAGGCCGAAGAACTCGCCTTGTTCGATGCTGAGCGAAACGCCCTTGAGGGCCTTGAAACCCTTGTAGCTTTTCTCGACGCGGTCAATCTGGATGGCTGTCATTCGTTGGTGGGCCCTGGGTGTAGGAGGGCCGTGCGGGGAAACGAGCCATTATAGAAGAAAACCCAATAGCGGGTTCGGCGGGGGGTATTTATACAGGAAGGGGGTGGAAGCGTGACGTAGGGCGGGCACCCCGTGCCCACGCGGACGCAGGCGCCATGCGGCGATACGCGGCGGCGGCATGGCGCCGCCGCAAATCGGAGCCGCGGTCAGGCGCGGCCGAGCAACCCGTCCACGCCGTACAGCTTGGCCAGCGCATCCACGTTGGCCGGCACATTGACGAACTTGATCGCGTGTCCCTGCGCCTGCGCGCGGCGCTGCCAGGCCAGCATCAGGGCCAGCGCCGACGAATCGGCGGACTGGACGCCGCCGAGGTCGAACACGGTTTCGCCGGCGGCCAGGGCCGAGACGCCCTGCTCCAGCGCCGCCTGGGCGTTCTGGAAAGTCAGGGCATCCAGCGAGAGCATGGGATTCGCTTCGGCCATGCGCTTACTTCTGCGAGGTCTTCAGCGGCTTGCTGGCCAGCTGCTGGTTGCGGTCGTGCAGCTTCTTGATCAGGCCGTCGATGCCACCCTTGCTGATTTCCGAGCTGAAGGTGCTGGTGTAGGTCTGCACCAGCCAGGCGCCCAGCACGTTGATGTCATAGATCTTCCAGCCCTGCGCGCCCTTGCTCAGGCGGTAGTCCAGGGTGATCGGCTCGCCGCGGGTCAGGTTGACCTGCGATTTCACCACGACGTCGGTGTCGGCCGCATCGGCACGGAAGGGCTTGAATTCGACGGTTTCATTCTTGATCTGCGACAGCGCGCCGGCGTAGGTGTACACCAGCAGGGTACGGAACTCGGTCGTCAGTTGCTTCTGCTGTTCCGGGGTGGCCTGGCGCCAGTAACGGCCGGCCGCCTGCGCGGTCATCTTGTCGGAATCGACGTAGGGCAGGATCTTGCTGTTGACCAGATCCATGATCTTCTGGGTATTGCCGGCCTGGATGTCCTTGTCGGCCTTGACGCTGTCGATCACGTCGGTGCTGACGCGCTTGACCAGCGCATCCGGTGCTTCGCTGGCGGCGAACGCCGGTGCGATGACGCTGGTGGAAATCGCCACGGCGGCGGTCATGATCAGTTGTGCGATAGGCTTCATATGCTTCCTCTTGTCTGGTTGGGGCTCGCCGGCATGTGCAGCCCGGCTGTACCGTCGTTAACTATTTGCGGGTCGGTTCGGATGACACGGGCGCCGGGGTGGGCGGATTATTCGGTGCCGAACCGGCATCTGCCGGCGCCGGCGCATCGGCGCCCTCGCCCGGCGTCTCGGGTTTCTTCACGCCCAGTTTTTCAAGGTTTTGCTGCACTTTTTCCTGGACCTTGTCGAGCTGGCCCTGCACCTTCTCGGAACGCTCCTGAGCCTTGTCGGTGTCGAGCACCTTGCTGGCGCGGCGCTGCAGGTAACCGTCACGGATGAACTCGTAACGGTCGAGGGCGGCGTCTTCCAGCAGGTTGGACGCGTCCAGTACGCTGGCGCGCAGGTCGACCGCGCGCAGCACGACGCCGCCGTTACGCCACGGAACATCGTTCACATGGGTCCAGGCATCGCCCCACCAGTCGCCCGGCAGCGCCGCCGTGTCACGGATGGTAGATGGGCCCAGAATCGGCAACATCAAGTAGGGGCCGCTAGGCACGCCCCAGTAACCCAGGGTCTGGCCCAGGTCTTCGTTATGCTTGCGCAGACCGGCCGGGGTGGCGATGTCGAGCACGCCCAGCAAGCCGAAGGTCGAGTTCAGGGCGAAACGGGTCAGGTCGCTCATGCCGTCCTGGCCCTTGAACTGGGCTAAGTTGTTCGCCGAGCTCCACAAGTCCGACAAGTTGCCAAAGAAATTGTTCACGCCAGTCTGCACGAAGCTCGGGGTGACTTCCTTGTAGGCAGTCGCGACCGGCTTCAGCGCGGTACGGTCGACCGCGTCGTTGAAGGTGAACATCGCGCGGTTGAACTTCTCGAACGGATCCTGGGGATTGTTGGTGGTGGCGCAGCCGCTCAGCAACAGGGAAACGCCGACGGCAACAGCCAGGCCACGCGCTCGGTATGGCGAATTATTGTTGTATTTCATTTACTTTCGTCCTTCCCTTCGGCTGCTTTGCTATAAATAAATTGATTAATCAAGTCTTCCAGCACAGTGGCCGATTGTGTGCGGTTGATGCGGTCACCCTGCACCAGGTTGTTGGTATCGCCGCCGGCTTCGATGCCCACGTACTGCTCGCCGAGCAGGCCGGAGGTCAGGATCTTCAGCGAACTGTCCTTTGGAAACTTGTAAGTTGGATCCAAATCGAGACGCACCAAAGCTTGATAGCTTTTGTCGTCGAAACTGATCGAACCCACCCGGCCAACCACCACGCCGGCGCTCTTGACCGGTGCCTGCGGCTTCAGGCCGCCGATATTGTCGAATTTGCCGGTGACGGCATATGTCTTGCCGAATGAGATCGTGCTCATGTTACCGGCCTTGAGTGCCAGGAATAGGAGCGCTACCGCACCCAGCAATACAAAAAGTCCGACCCAGACATCAATAGATTTGCGATGCATAAATTTTCCTAATAGGTAAGGGCGTAAATTCAGCCGTTTTTCTTCATTACTTGGCGAACATCAGCGCGGTCATGACAAAGTCCAGGCCGAGCACCATCAGCGAAGCGATGACGACCGTGCGGGTGGTGGCGCGCGACACGCCTTCCGGCGTCGGTTGCGCCTCGTAGCCCTGGAACAGTGCCGTGAAGGTCACAGCGACACCGAAAATAAAACTCTTCAGCACGCCGTTCATGACATCGCGGCGCACATCGATATTGCCCTGCATCTGGGACCAGAAGGCGCCCTCGTCGACACCGATCAGCTGCACGCCGACCAGGTAGCCGCCGATCACGCCGATGGCGGAAAACACGGTGGCCAGCACGGGCATGGCGATCAGGCCGGCCCAGAAACGCGGTGCCAGCACGCGCTGGATCGGGTTCACGGCCATCATTTCCATCGCGCTCAGCTGCTCGCCGGCTTTCATGAGGCCGATTTCCGCGGTCAGCGAGGTGCCGGCACGGCCGGCGAACAGCAGTGCGGTAACGACCGGGCCCAGTTCGCGCAGCAGCGACAAGGCCACCAGCTGGCCCAGCTTTTCCTCGGCGCCGAACTGGCTCAGGGTGTAATAGCCCTGCAATGCCAGCACCATGCCGACAAACAAGCCGGAGACGGTAATGATCAGCAGCGAGTAATTGCCAATGAAATGGATCTGCTCGGAAATCAGTGCCGGCCGGCGCAGCGCACCCGGCAACCTGGCCACCAGCTTGACGAAGGTGCGGCTGACGAAACCGATGCGGGCGAACATGTCCATGACGGCGCCGCCGACGGTCGAAAGGAAGCGCTGGATCATCGCTTGCCTCCCAGGCCCAGGTCGTCGGCCAGCGACTTGCCCGGATAATGGAAGGGCACGGGCCCATCCGGCTCGGCATTGACGAACTGTTTTACGTAAGGGTCGGTCGAGCGGCGCATTTCGTCCGGCGTGCCCGCAGCGACGATTTTGCCCGCAGACAAGAAGTAGACATAGTCGGCAATGGCGAAGGTTTCCTTGACGTCGTGCGATACCAGGATCGAGGTCGAGCCCAGCGTATCGTTCAGGTTGCGGATCAGGTTGGCGGTGACGCCCATCGAGATCGGGTCCAGGCCGGCGAAGGGCTCGTCGTACATGATCAGGCGCGGATCGAGCGCGACCGCGCGTGCCAGCGCCACCCGGCGCGCCATGCCGCCCGAGATCTCGTTCGGCTTGAGCTGGGCCGCGTTACGCAGGCCGACGGCGTTCAGGCGCATCAGCACCAGGTCGCGCAACAGCTCTTCCGGCAGATCGGTGTGCTCGCGCAGCGGGAAGGCCACGTTCTCGAACACGGTGAGGTCCGTGAACAGGGCGCCGAACTGGAACAGCATGCCCATCTTGCGGCGCAGGCGGTACAGGCCCTTGGTGTCCAGCTTGTGCACGACCTCGCCGTGCACGGACACAGTGCCGCGCTGCGGGCGGATCTGGCCACCGATCAGGCGCAGTACCGTCGTCTTGCCCGAGCCGGAGCCGCCCATCACGGCAATCAGCTTGCCGCGCGGGAAATCCATGCTCAAGTTCGACAGGATGGGGCGATTTCCATACGAAAAATGCAGATCGCGGATTTCGACGAGGTTGGACACAGTGAAGTTTGGTATTTGGAGAATCTCGTATTGTAGTGCAGAAACGGCAAGCTCTGCTTGAGGCGGCCCATTTCCGGCAGTGTCATCGAGGCGATATTACAACACTACTGAACGATGGGTCAGGTATTTTCTTATCCTAAGTACTTGTTTTTACTAACTTATGCATATCTGACGCTGTCGTTACAAATTGAAAATCCTCAAGAAATTCCATGTGGCAACTATGCATCAATGGCAACTTTTAGTCGGCAAAATGGCTAGCCTATCGGTGAATTTGTGCCCTGCGGATCGAGCGCATGATAGCCATCCTGGACCGGCGCACGAATGTGTCCCTTAAAATAAAAAAGCCCGGCGTCGAACACCAGGCCTTTTACTTGCTTATATATATTCGCTCAGCGCGGCAATTCGGATGCCCCCATCAGGAATTCATCGACCGCCCGCGCGCACTGGCGCCCCTCGCGGATCGCCCACACTACCAGCGACTGGCCGCGGCGCATGTCGCCCGCCGTGAACACCTTCGGCACCGAGGTCTGGTAGCAAGTTTCGCCATCGACGGTAGCACGGGCATTGCCGCGCGCATCCTTCTGCACGCCGAAGGCATCCAGCACCTGCTGCACTGGAGAGACGAAGCCCATGGCCAGCAGCACCAGGTCGGCTTTCAGTTCGAATTCGCTGTCCGGCACTTCCTGCATCTTGCCGTCCTTCCACTCGACACGGCAGGCGATCACTTTTTCCACCTTGCCGCCCTTGCCCTCGAAGCGCTTGGTCGCTACCGCGAAATCGCGCTCGCAGCCTTCCTCGTGCGAAGACGAGGTGCGCAGCTTGGTCGGCCAGTAGGGCCAGACCAGCGGCTTGTTTTCATGCTCGGGCGGCATCGGCATCAGTTCGAACTGGGTGACGCCGACGGCGCCATGGCGGTTCGAGGTGCCGACGCAGTCGGAACCGGTGTCGCCGCCGCCGATCACGACGACGTGCTTGCCGGTGGCCTTGATCTGGTCCTTGACCTTGTCGCCGGCATTCACGCGGTTTTGCTGCGGCAGGAATTCCATCGCGTAATGCACGCCTTTCAGCTCGCGGCCCGGCACCGGCAGGTCGCGTGGCGCTTCGGCGCCGCCGGCCATGACGATGGCATCGAAATCTTTCGCCAGGTCTTCCGGGAAAATGGTTTCGCGCGCCATGTTGCTGACCGTGGCCGGAAAATCCTTGCCGATCAGGGTACTGGTGCGGAAAGTGACACCCTCAGCCTGCATCTGCTCGACGCGACGGTCGATCAAGCCCTTTTCCATCTTGAAGTCGGGAATGCCGTAGCGCAGCAGGCCGCCGATGCGGTCGCTCTTTTCGAACACGGTGACATCGTGGCCGGCGCGCGCCAGCTGCTGGGCTGCGGCCAGGCCGGCAGGGCCGGAGCCGATGATCGCCACGCGCTTGCCGGTTTTCACCAGCGCCGGCTGCGGCGTGATCCAGCCGTGCTCCCAGCCCATGTCGGCGATCTTGCGCTCGATCGACTTGATGCCGACCGGCTGTTCGTTGATGCCGAGCGTGCAGGCGGCTTCGCAAGGCGCCGGGCAGATGCGGCCGGTGAACTCGGGGAAGTTGTTGGTCGAATGCAGGTTCTCGACCGCGTAGCGGTAATTGCCGTGGTAGACCAGGTCGTTCCAGTCCGGGATCTGGTTGTTGACCGGGCAGCCGGTGTTACAGAAGGGAATGCCGCAATCCATGCAACGGGCACCCTGCACCTTGGCCTGGTCGTTCGTCAGGGTGAGCGTGAATTCCTTGTAGTTCTTGAGGCGGACGGCGGGGTCCAGGTGATCTTCCTCCTGGCGCTCGAATTCCATGAAGCCGGTAATTTTACCCACGGTGTTTTCCTTATTTATTCAGTCGAGAGGCGCTGTATGCGTTACTCCCGTCACTCCCGCGCAGGCGGGAATCCAAGTTGCACGCATTTCGGTAGCGCTGGCAGAACCTGGAGGAAATGATGCCAGTGGCATCATTTCCGCCTTCTCGGGGGATGACCTTGTTTTAGTGCAGTGGCGTCGTTTAATAAGTTGGCGTAGTCGATAGCAAAGCGTTGCCTACGCCGCCAACTCCACCTTGTCATTCGCCTCTTCCATACTGCTGTTGTGCATCTCTTCCAGCGCCCGCTTGTATTCGGTCGGGAACACCTTGACGAACTTGCCGCGGCTGTTGGCCCAGTCGTCCAGCAGGTTGCGTGCGCGGGTGGAGCCGGTGTGCTTGAAGTGGCGTTCGATCAGGCGTTTCAGGATCGCTTCGTCGGACTCGCGTTCGCCGCCCCGGGTCTGGCTGTGCCAGCTGGACTGGTCGGCCTGCTCCCTGCTCGACTGCACGCGCTCGAGGTTGACCATGGTCGTATTGCACTTCTGCTCGAACTCGCCCTTGGGGTCGTAGACGTAAGCCACGCCGCCCGACATGCCCGCCGCGAAGTTGCGGCCGGTTTCGCCCAGCACGACGATAGTGCCGCCGGTCATGTATTCGCAGCCGTGGTCGCCCAGGCCTTCGACGACGGCGGTCGCGCCCGAGTTACGCACAGCAAAACGTTCACCGGCCACGCCGTTGAAGAAGGCTTCGCCGGCAATGGCGCCATACATCACCGTGTTGCCGACGATGATGTTGTCCACCGCCCAGCCGCGGAACTCGGTGTTCGGGCGCACGATGATGCGTCCGCCGGACAAGCCCTTGCCGACGTAGTCATTGCCCTCGCCCACCAGGTCGATCGTGATGCCGTGGGCCAGGAAGGCCGCGGCCGACTGGCCGGCGGTGCCCTGCAGCTGGATGTGGATGGTGTCGTCCGGCAGGCCCGCGTGACCATAGCGCTTGGCGACCTCGCCCGACAGCATGGTGCCGACCGTGCGGTTCAGGTTCTTCACCGGCGAGATGAAGGAAACGCGTTCGCCCTTCTCCAGCGCCTGCTTGGCCTGCGCGATCAGCTTGTGGTCCAGTGCGCGGTCCAGGCCGTGGTCCTGGGCATCGCTGTGCAGCAGGGCGCGCGGGCTGTCGACCTTCGGCTGGTAGAAGATATTGCTGAAGTTCAGGCCCTGCGCCTTCCAGTGGCCGACGGCGCGGTTGCGGTCGAGCAGGTCGGCGCGGCCGATCAGTTCGTCGTAAGTGCGGATGCCCAGCTGGGCCATGATCTGGCGCGCTTCCTCGGCCACGAAGAAGAAGTAATTCACCACGTGTTCCGGCTTGCCCTGGAACTTGGCGCGCAGGACCGGGTCTTGCGTGGCCACGCCCACCGGGCAGGTGTTCAGGTGGCACTTGCGCATCATGATGCAGCCTTCCACCACCAGCGGCGCCGTCGCAAAGCCGATTTCGTCGGCGCCCAGCAGGGCGGCGATGACGACGTCGCGGCCGGTACGCATCTGGCCGTCGGCCTGGACGCGGATGCGGCTGCGCAAGCCGTTCAGCACCAGGGTCTGCTGCGTTTCCGCCAGGCCCAGTTCCCACGGCGTGCCGGCGTGCTTGACCGAGGACAGCGGCGAGGCGCCGGTGCCGCCGTCATGGCCGGCCACCACCACGTGGTCGGCCTTGGCTTTACTGACGCCGGCGGCGACGGTGCCGATGCCGACTTCCGACACCAGTTTCACGGAAATCGAGGCGTTCGGATTCGCGTTTTTCAGATCGTGGATCAGCTGCGCCAGATCCTCGATCGAATAGATGTCGTGGTGTGGCGGCGGAGAAATGAGGCCGACGCCCGGCACCGACACCCGCAGCGAGGCGATGTATTCGGTGACCTTGTGGCCCGGCAGCTGGCCGCCCTCGCCCGGCTTGGCGCCCTGCGCCATCTTGATCTGGATCTGGTCGGCCGAAGACAGGTATTCGGCCGAGACGCCGAAGCGGCCCGACGCCACCTGCTTGATCTTCGAGCGCAGCGAATCGCCTTCCTGCAGCGGGATGTCGGCCACCACGCGGTCGCTGCCCAGGATCGAGGCCAGGGTCTCGCCCTTGGCGATCTTGATGCCCTTGAACTCGCCCATGTAGCGGCGCGGGTCTTCGCCGCCTTCGCCCGTGTTGCTCTTGCCGCCGATGCGGTTCATGGCGACGGCCAGGGTGGCGTGCGCCTCGGTCGAGATCGAGCCGAGCGACATCGCACCGGTGGCAAAACGCTTGACGATTTCCTTGGCCGGCTCGACTTCGTCCAGCGGGATCGCACGGCTCGGGTCGATCTTGAACTCCATCAGGCCGCGCAGCGTCAGGTGACGGCGGCTCTGGTCGTTGATGATCTGGGCGTACTCTTTATAGGTGCTGAAGTTGTTGGCACGGGTGGCGTGCTGCAGCTTGGCGATGGCGTCCGGGGTCCACAGGTGGTCTTCGCCGCGTACGCGGAAGGCATATTCGCCGCCCACGTCCAGCGAATGCGCCAGCACCGGGTCACTGCCGAAAGCCAAGGCGTGCAGGCGCAGCGCTTCCTCGGCCACTTCGAACAGGCCGATGCCTTCCACGGTTGACGAGGTGCCCTTGAAATACTTGTCCACCAGCGATTTATTCAGGCCGACGGCTTCGAAGATCTGGGCGCCGCAGTAAGACATGTAAGTCGAGATGCCCATCTTCGACATCACCTTCATCAGGCCCTTGCCGATTGCCTTGGTGTAGTTGTACAGGACTTTATCGACTGGCATTTCATGCGGCAGCGTGTGCGCCAGTTCGGCCAGCGTCTCCAGCGCCAGGTAAGGATGCACGGCTTCCGCGCCATAGCCGGCCAGCAGCGCGAAATGGTGGGTTTCGCGGGCTGAACCGGTTTCCACCACCAGGCCGGTGGAGGCGCGCAGGCCGCGCATCACCAGGTGCTGGTGGACGGCGGAGGTCGCCAGCAGGGACGGAATCGCCACCTGGTCGGCATTCAGCGCGCGATCCGAGACGATCAGGATATTGTGGCCGGATTTGACGGCGTCGACGGCTTCCGCGCACAGCGAGGCCAGCGAGGCTTCGATGCCCTCTTTTCCCCATGCGACCGGATAGCAGATGTTCAATTCATAGGATTTGAACTTGCCGCCGGTGTGCAGGCTGATATTGCGCAGGCGCGCCATGTCGTCGAAGCTGATCACCGGCTGCGACACTTCCAGGCGCATCGGCGGATTGACGTTGTTGGTGTCCAGCAGGTTCGGCTTGGGGCCGATGAAGGAGACCAGCGACATCACCATCGCTTCGCGGATCGGGTCGATCGGCGGGTTGGTCACTTGCGCAAACAATTGTTTGAAGTAACTGTACAAAGGTTTGAGCTTGTTCGACATCACGGCCAGCGGCGAGTCGT
>Ga0265780_10000106_pt1 | contig 133930 bp, 110 predicted proteins | sample P1T30metagenome_FD_192432 | JGI IMG/M metagenome (GOLD analysis project Ga0265780, IMG submission 192432) | Plant litter microbial communities from East Loma Ridge, Irvine, California - P1 T30 | ecosystem: Environmental > Terrestrial > Plant litter > Unclassified | place: USA: California...
CTGAAAGTTGCTTTTCTCTTCTTCTTTGTGTAATTCAATTAGTTTTCCATCTTTTAATAAGGCAAAATCTACGGCTTCAGAACTAGATCTAATGATTAATTCTTTATTCACACTGTAAATTTTTATCCGTGAATTGGTTGTCGGCTGTTTGTTGATAGTTGCTGGTAAATAACCAACACACTAAAAACCAAAAACCATCAACTTCTACAAGGATGGATTAAACAATATTTTTAACAGGTATTGAACCCGGGAGGGAAAAGTTAAATCTCAATTTTTAAATTCCAAATTCCAATTTGAATCAATATTGATTTCTTAATTTTTGGATTTTGGATTTTCTTTTTTGGAATTTTTGAAATTTCCCAAATTTCAATGAACTTTTAAAAAGAAAAAAGTAGTTTAAAACTACTTTTTCTTTTTGTGACGGTTAGCTCTCGCTCTTTTTTTACGTTTGTGAGTAGCTACCTTATGTCTCTTTCTTTTTTTACCACTTGGCATATCGTGTCAGATTTATGATTAATTAATATTATTTTGCTTCGTTATTTGTTTTTACTCCTTCTACAAAAACTTTTGCAGGTTTAAACGCAGGAATGTTGTGTGCTGGAATTTTGATAGTGGTATTTTTAGAAATGTTTCTACCTGTTTTTTCAGCTCTAGTTTTTACGATGAAACTTCCAAAACCTCTTAGGTAAACATTGTCTCCAGTTTCTAATGAAGTTTTAACTTCTTCCATAAAAGTTTCTACTGTTGCTTGAACATCTCCTTTTTCAAGACCTAGTTTCTCTGAAATTTTCGCTACGATATCTGCTTTCGTCATTTTCTTTCCTATTTTATTTTTATAAATGGTGTACTATTTTTTTGAGTTTGCAAATATAGGAATTAAAAAAATAATTAATCAAGCTAATTCGTTAAATTTTAATTACATAAACATTTACTTTTGTATTCTAAGTATTTTGCAATGAATTTTTCTAACATATTGATAAAATGGTATTTACAGAACAAACGCGATTTACCATGGCGTAAAACAACTAATCCTTACCATATTTGGCTATCAGAAATTATGTTGCAACAGACTAGAGTTGCGCAAGGAACGCCTTATTTTTTCTCTTTTACAAAGGAATTTCCTACTGTATTTGATTTGGCAAATGCCTCAGAAGAGCAGGTTTTGAAACTTTGGCAGGGATTAGGGTATTATTCCCGCGCCAGAAATCTTCATAAAACAGCTCAATATGTCGCAAATGAGTTAGAGGGAGTTTTTCCGGACAGCTTTCAGAATTTATTAAAATTAAAAGGTGTTGGCGAATATACCGCTGCTGCAATTGCTTCTTTTTCTTATAATGAAGCTGTTCCTGTAGTCGATGGAAATGTATTTCGTGTTCTTTCGCGTTATTTTGATATTGAGTCTGATATTGCCCTGCCTGCCACCAAAAAAGAATTTACGGCATTGGCGCAAGAATTAATGCCAAAAGATAATCCTGCGATTTTCAATCAGGCAATCATGGAGTTTGGAGCTTTACAATGTGTACCAAAAAGTCCTGATTGTACAGTTTGTGTATTTAATGACAGTTGCCTCGCCCTGCAGAAGAAGAAAGTTTCGGTTTTGCCTGTAAAATCAAAGAAAATAAAAGTAACCAATCGCTTCTTTAATTATTTAATTTTAGAAGATGCTTTAGGGAATACCTTAATTCAAAAAAGAACTGCTAAAGGAATATGGCATAATTTATACGAATTTCCGCTTTTGGAAACCCTTGATATCATTGATTTTGAAATTGTTTCAGAAAAGGTTCAGGCGGATATTTTTCCGCATTATACTATATTAAGTATTGAAGAATGCAGCGAGACAACCATAATTCATAAACTTTCACATCAGCACCTTCATATTCAGTTTTGGAGAGTTAAAATCAAAGAAAAAATAGAAAATGGTTTGAGCATCAGTCAATTAAAGACTTTTCCTTTTCCAATTGTGATTTATAATTTTATTGAAAAGCAGGAAATAAGTTGCTAAAAAAATGTATCTTTGAAAGAAATACCACTATTAAATTATGAATGGAACATTAAATAAGGTGATGCTAATTGGTCATTTAGGTGATGATGTAAAAATGCATTATTTTGATGGAGGAAATTGTATTGGTCGTTTTCAGTTGGCAACAAATGAGGTTTATATTAACAAAACGACAAATGAAAAAATTACTTCAACAGAATGGCATAATTTAGTCGTACGCAATAAAGCGGCCGAAATTTGCGAAAAATATCTGTCTAAAGGAGATAAGATATATGTTGAGGGGCGTATTAAATCTCGTCAGTGGCAGGCTGAAGATGGTACTACCAAATATACAACTGAGATTCAGGTAACGGAGTTTACTTTCTTGACTACCAAAAAAGAAACTTCAAATCATAAGCCACATCAGGAAGCGGAATCCGTAAAAAATACTAACTTTGATGCGTCGAGTGGAGGCTTACCAATTAATGATTTGCCTTTTTGATTGTTTAACTAATCTTTTTTAATTTGGACCCGGAGCCCAGTTTATTTTTTTCTGCAATTTTAGACATCAATTTAGTAATTGGTTTTGTCGGTATATTTATTTTGCTCTTTTTGTCGGCAATTGTTTCAGGTGCCGAAGTTGCTTTTTTTTCTTTATCACAAAAAGAAATTGATGAGGCGGTGAATGAAAATTTCTCAAAAGGAAAAATAATTTCTAATCTTTTAGACAAACCCAAGAAGCTTTTAGCAACTTTGTTAGTAGCCAATAATTTTTTTAATATTGGAGTTGTGATTTTGTTTTCTTTTATCGGGCAAAATATATTTGCTCAAATAAGTTCGCCGGTTTTAAAATTTATTGTCGAAATAATTCTTGTTACTTCTCTCATTTTATTGTTTGGTGAAGTTTTACCCAAAGTTTACGCAAGCCGAAATAATATAAAATTTGCGCAGAGGGTGGCTTATCCAATTGCTTTTCTCGATAAATTACTTTCTCCGATAAGTTTGCCTATGCGTGCTCTTACGCTATATTTGCAGGAGAAACTGGGAAAACAAAAAAATAGTTTTTCGATCAACCAGCTTTCGCAGGCCTTAGAACTTACAGATTCTGAAGGAACATCAAGCGAAGAACAAAAAATACTCGAAGGAATTGTCTCTTTTGGAAATACAGATACAAAACAGGTTATGAGTCCGCGAATTGATATTTTTGCCATAGAAATATCAGAAACATTTGCCGGGATTTGCCCCAAAATAATTGAAAAAGGATTTTCTAGAATTCCGGTTTACCGGGATAATATTGATCAGATTGAAGGTGTTTTGTTCGTCAAAGATTTATTGCCTTATATTGATAAGGAAGAATTTGACTGGACAACTTTAGTTAGAGAAGCTTTTTTTGTTCCTGAGAACAAGAAACTGGATAATCTGCTAAAAGATTTTCAGAGCCTTAAAAGTCATTTGGCTATTGTTGTCGATGAATATGGCGGAACTTCAGGTTTAGTCTCGTTAGAAGATGTTATTGAGGAAATAGTAGGGGATATTAGTGATGAGTTTGACGATGAGAATTTGAACTTTTCTCAAATTGATGATAAAACCTTTCTTTTTGAAGGAAAAATTAACATGAAGGATTTTTACAGAATTGTAGATGTTAATGAAGATGTTTTTGAATCTCATAAAGGTGAAGCCGAAACATTGGCTGGTTTTATTTTAGAAATTCTCGGCAACTTTCCGAAAAAAGATCAAAAAATTGCTTTTGAAAATTGTGTCTTTACCATAGAGACAGTAGATAAAAAGCGTGTAAAACAAATAAAAGTAACGATAGATTAGAATGTTAAAAAAAACAATTTCAATAGCGACAATTTTACTGGCATTGACTGTTTTAAGTTGTAAAGATGATGTAGTGCCAAAACCTGCAAGTTTTTTGAGATTAGATTATCCGGAAGCAAAATATGTTGGTTTTGAAAATAATTGTCCTTTTACTTTTGAAATGAATGAAGCGGCAAGCATTAAAGGAGACCCTAATTGCGGATTTGCCATTACGTACCCAAAAATGAAGGCTACAATTTACTTGACCTATAAGCCTGTAAACAATGATATTAATAAATTGCTTAAAGATGCTCAGAAGTTAACTTACGAGCATGTAATTAAGGCAGATGATATATTGGAGCAACCTTATTTAAACCCTCAAAAAAAAGTATTTGGAATGTTTTATCAGGTTAACGGAAATGCAGCTACTAACTCGCAATTTTATGTAACAGACAGCACCAAACATTTTATAACGGGTTCAGTTTATTTTTATGCTAAGCCAAATTTTGATTCGGTTATGCCGGCGGCAAGTTATATTAAAAATGATATGCAGCGATTGATGGAAACATTGAAGTGGAAATAAAAAAAAACAGAAACGGCGTTCATCAGAGCGCCGTTTTTATGTAGGCTAAATAATAGAATTTGTGTTGTGTTTTTAAGATGTTGAAAATGCATCTTTCATAAAATCCTCAAGTCCTGATTCTTCAAGTATTTCAATTGAGAATTCTCCAAATCGTTTCGGCAGCCAGATAATTCTGATGCCACTCGGAGAATTAAGACTTTCTTTCGATAACGAATTTCCGTTCTCATCTTCCGGCTGAACGCCCGAGTTTACTAACTCATCAAAAGCGATTTCAATATCAGGAGTCGAATAACAATGTCTGTAAATAGTGCCTTCTCCCTTGGTTTCCAGTAGATTTTTTAAGTTTCCTGAAAATGGCTGAACAAGCATAAAGCGTTCTTGTCCCATTTTTGCAATGGCATATGTAACATGAAGTTCTCCTCTGTTCCAAGTGAAAGTTTTTGAAATTTCTGCCCCAAGAATTGTAGCATAATAGTCGCATGCAGTACGAAGATCTTCTACTAAAATATCGATATGGCTAAATTTGAGATCCATTTTTTTTGTTTGTGAAGTTTATAAAAGAGAAAGACTGATTTTGAAACAAGGCATAAAAAAAACAGCAGTAAATAAAACTTACTGCTGTTTGATATATTTTAAATCCTGGTGTACTACGACTTAATATTCGAAACTTTATAAGTTTTTCCGTCTCCGGTTGCCTGAACAACTTTGGTTAGGTTTTTCTGGTTTTGAACCGTTTTGTCAAATACAACAGTTGCTGTTTTTTTATCAAAATCAACTGTAGCTTTTTCTACTCCGTCAAGATTTGTTAGCTCTTTTTCGATTGTTTTGGCACATCCCATTGCGCAAGTCATTCCATCGATTTCGAAACTTGCGGTCTGTACATTTTCAGCAGCAATTGCTTTGTGCTCTTTAGGAGTTGTTTCTATAGCTTTTATATTAGCTAAATTTTTATCTTCTTCTTTTTTGCAGCTTACAAGTACTAAACCTGCGATTGCTAATGTTGTTATGATCTTTGTGAATTTCATTATATAAAGATTTTAATTTGTCAATAAGTTGATTGCAAAATTAATAAAATTAGAGAGGCTGGTTTGTAAAATTATTACAAATTTGCAGTAAAATACGTTTTATGGATGCAAAACAATTAAAGTGGGCTTATTTATTGGTGCTTTCGCTAATCTGGGGAAGTTCTTTTATTTTGATAAAAAGAGGTTTGGTCGGATTGACAGCGGTTCAGGTCGGTTCGCTTAGGCTTATTTTTGCAGCCTTATTTTTATTGATAATTGGTTTTAAAAGTCTTAGAAAAATATCGCGACGACAGTGGAAATTTGTTGCCATAACTTCTGTTTTCGGAACCTTTATGCCGGCTTTTCTTTTTGCTATCGCTGAGACTCAGGTCGATAGTTCGATTGTGGCGATTTTAAATTCGCTTACACCTTTAAATACGTTGGTTTTAGGAATACTGGTTTTTGGTATTCAATTTCAAAAACGACAGGTTTTTGGTGTTTTTGTTGGTTTAATGGGCTGCTTGTTATTGGTTTTGAGTGGCGCATCTGCCCATCCCGGACAAAATTACTATTATGTAGTTTTGGTTGTAATTGCTACTATTTCTTATGCCATAAATGTCAATTTAATCAAGAAATATTTGTCTGACCTAAATTCGCTAAGTATCACTACAGGAAATTTTGCGGTATTGTTGATTCCGGCTTTACTTATTTTAAGTACAACCGATTTTACTCAGCGCATAAGTTTTGATGCCACTCAACATTCGCTTTTGTTTGTAATGATTTTAGGAGTTTTAGGAACCGGAATTGCCAATGTTCTTTTCTTTAAATTAATTCAAATATCGTCGCCGGTTTTTGCAACTTCGGTCACGTATTTAATTCCTATTGTTGCCTTTTTCTGGGGATTGTTAGATAATGAAATGCTAACGCCAATTCAGTTTTTTGGTGCTTTTATAATTTTAATTGGGGTTTATTTGTCTGCTAAAAAGTAAATGCCTTTATTTCCTTAGCGATATGTCACCTTAGTGAAGTCCAGGCGGTTCTCCAATTAGCGCTGGGCTTCGACTCCGCTCAGCCTGACAAAAGATAATTTACAAAAAAAAGAGCTTTGTCAAAGTTTAAAACTTTGACAAAGCTCTTAAAATTTTATCCGCTCAGGCCTCTTTAGTCTTTGCAGCTTTGAATCTTTTAAAGAAAATCTTTATCTGAGACTCCTTCGTTAATCTTAATTTCCGTCATTTTAATATCCAATTCAAAACCTACGTTCTGAATTAAATTAAAAGGAACCTTAACACCTTTTACTTCCTTGTAATCATTGAAGTTTGTGATTTGCGTAGCAGATTTTCCTGCTTGTTCGCGAACTTTAGATTCAGCAACTTTCAATCCTGATTTTACATCGTAGTAATAAATCGTTTTGCCATCTTTAATCATGTACGCATCGCTTCCGTTAATAGGTTCCACGCTATCTACTTTTAAATCTGTTCTTTTTACCAGCTGCAATTCTTCAAACGGAGCCGCATTTGCTTTCATTTCTGCCAAATCATTGCCTTCAAGATTTTTGCGTTGTCCTTGTTGTTCGATATACGCACCTTTTTCGTTTACAACCTGTTTCATTAAATTCATAGTTCCCATAGAAAGAGAAACCATCATCTTTCCTTTAGAATCTAATTTAGATGTAAAAGTTAATGGAGTAGGAGCTTGAGGAATAGTAGTTGTTCCATTCATATAAAGCGTTTTTACAGCAGTAACGGCTTTTTCTCCTCCAATAGCTTTAATGTAATTTTCAAATACTGTTTTTGCAGTAATTCCCGTTGGAGCTTCTTTTTTAGTTACAGGTTTCTCAATCGGATTTCCGAATCGGTCAAAATAGTAAATAGGAATTTGAAGTTTTTCTAAACCAGGAAGTACCTCAGAGCCTTTTCCAGTAATTACAATTCGCATATTGTCTAACATGAAATATTTGTTGGCTACGCGATAAACATCATCAGCAGTAACATTATTTACAGTCTGAATGTATTTTTCGTAAAAATCAGCAGGAAGATTTTCTGTTTCAATGTTTAAAGCATAACGCGCAACGGTTTGTGGTTTTTCAACCTGCATGACAAATCGTCCAATGTAGCCGGCTTTTACGTTCTTCAAAACATCTTCAGAAACCTTTTCAGTTCTAATTCTTTTAATTTCTTTTACAAACTGAACTACTGCGCTGTCTGTAACGGTGTTTCTAACAGCAGATGAAGCTTTGAATTTTGCTACATATTTTCCTGCTCCAATATTAGAATTAGCTCCATATGTCCAGGCGTGCTGCTCGCGTAAGTTCATGTTCAGGTAACTGTTAAAATCTCCTCCTAAAATTTGATTGGCAATAACGGCAGGAAAAAAATCAGGATCGCTCATTTTTAAAGTCACTGTGTTAACAAGTGAAATTTCAGATTGAACTGCATTTGGGACGTCTACAAAATCAATTTGAAGTTTAGAAACATTCTCCGGGTTTGGATATGTGTTTTTTGGGGCAGCTTGTTTTTTCCATCCGCCAAAAAGCTTTTCTACAGCAGCTTTTGTTTCCTTAAATTTAATGTCGCCGATAATAACTAAATAAGCATTTTCAGGAACAAAATAAGTGGCATAATTAGCCTGAACATCGGCAAGAGTCACATTTTTTACCGTTTCTTCAGATAGGTATTCTCCCGCCGGATGGTTTTTTCCAAAGGCAAGAACATCAACAACTCTGCTGGCAATTGCAGGAACGCTTTTTTCATCGGCTTTAAGGCCTTCAATTAATTTTGCTTTTTCTTTATCAAATTCGCTTTGAGTAAAATTAGGCTGTAAGGCACCTTCGGCCAAAAGCTCTAAAACTCGTCCTGAATATTTGGAAAGCGCGCTTGCATACGCTCCCGATGATGAAAAATTGATATTGGCGCCATAAAAATCAATCTCTTCATTGAAGGCTTCTTTGGCTGTTTTTTTGGTTCCGTTACCAATTAAACTGCTGGTTAATTCGTCAACGCCTTTTTTGTTTCCTTCAGTAAAAGGGGCATTGTCTAAGGTAAGGTTGAAACTTACCCGTGGTAATTTATGATTTTCTACCACCAATACCTTCATTCCGTTTGCCAAAACAAAAGTTTGCGGTTTTTTGATGTTGACTACGGGCGAAGCGCCTGGTTTTGGTTGTGGACGGTCTTGTGCTTGCATAATTCCTGTGAGGAATAAAAGGATTAAAAATGTATGTATTTTTTTCATGATTCGAGGCTTAGTTTTGAGCTTTGGTTGATGGAATGTAATCTAAAATTAAACGCTGGTTCGGGTTCAAATACTTTTTGGCCACTTCTCTAATTTCCTCTCTGGTAATAGAGTGATACAAATCAATTTCTGTATTAATCAGATTGACATCTCCGTAAAGTAAATAATAAGAAGCCAGATTCTCAGCAATTCCTTCAACACTTGCATTCGCATTCACAAAATTATTGTCAAATTTATTTTGTAGTTTTTGATAATCTTTTTCAGAAATCAAATCGGTTTGAATTTTTACAATCTCTTCATCCATTTCTTTTAAAATGTCGGCTGTTGTATTAGGAGCCATCGGCAGGCCATACAAAATATACATTCCGTAATCTTCCTGGCTAAAGCCAACCGCGCCAATTTGAAGCGCCATTTTTTTATCGTCTACTATTTTTTTGTATAATTTTGAGCTTTTACCATCACTTAAATAAGATGAAATCAGATCTAAAACTCTTGCATCTCTTGTTTTCATTGATGGCGTTCTGTACGAGGCAACCACCATCGGAATTTGAATGTTTGGATCTTCGTAAGTTGCTTTTATTGTCTGCGTGATAGGATCTTCAACATACGTTTGTTTTTTTACTTCTTCGCCTCTCGGAATTGAAGCAAAATATTTCTGAATCCATTCTTTGGTTTTGGCTTTGTCAAAATCTCCGGCTACTACCAAAACGGCATTATTTGGTGTGTAGAATTTTTTATTAAATGCCTGAAATTCTTCAAGAGTAGCAGCATCCAGATCTTTCATTGATCCAATTGTTGTCCAGCGGTAAGGATGTGTTTTGAACATGTTTTTCTTTACCTCAGGCAAAATATTTCCATAAGGCTGATTGTCGTAACGCATTCTTTTTTCTTCTTTTACAACTTCATTTTGTGTATCAACACCAATTTTGTTGATAATAGGATGCATTAAACGCTCAGACTCCATCCATAAACCAAGCTCCAAACTGTTTGACGGAAAAACTTCGTAGTAATAAGTTCTGTCGTCAGAGGTATTGGCATTGTTTACACCACCATTGGCGGTAACAATTTTCATCCATTCTCCACGTTTTATATTTTGAGTTCCTTCAAATAATAAATGTTCAAAGAAGTGCGCAAACCCGGTACGTTCAGGGCGTTCATCTTTTGAGCCAACATGATACATGACAGAAGTGATAACCACTGGTGCCGATGGATCATTATGCAAAATGACATGCATGCCATTGTCTAAATTGTATTCTTCAAAAGCTACCTTTTGAGCATGAGCTACTCCACCGAGCATTAGTGCTGCACTTAACATAATTATTGAATTTTTCATAAAGATTAATAAATTTATATTACCTGATATGTAGGTAGCCGGGAATTGATTATAGTTACATCAAAAATAACTTTTTTTAACTATCAATAAAAGATTCGCTTCTAAAATGATTTTATTTTAACAATCTTTTACTTCTAAAGCACTGTTTTAGAGGGCTGAAACTTATTGAAAAACAGACTTTAACAGTAAATAAATATTTTTGAAATTAAGGATTGCACAGTAAATTATTAATTGTATATTTGCAACCTTAAAAATCAATAAATCAATTTGGTATGTATGCAATCGTAGAGATAGCAGGGCAACAATTTAAAGTAAGCAAAGACTTAAAGGTTTATGTTAACCGTTTGGCTAACGAAGAAGGTTCAAGTATTTCATTTGACAAAGTTCTTTTATTAGACGATAACGGAAGCGTAACTTTAGGCGCCCCAGCTATAGAAGGTGCTTCAGTAGAAGCTAAAGTGTTACAACACTTAAAAGGAGATAAAGTAATTGTTTTCAAAAAGAAAAGAAGAAAAGGTTACAAAAAGAGAAATGGTCACAGACAATATCTTACTCAAATTGTAATTGAAGGTATTACTGCAGCAGGCGGAACTAAAAAAGCAGCAGCTAAAAAAGCGGTTGTAGCAGAAGATGCTCCGGCAACTGAAGTTGAAGCAGCTCCAAAAGCAAAGAAAGCAGCAGCTCCAAAAGCAAAAAAAGAAGCTACTAAAGAATAATAACAATATTTAAACTCATACGTCATGGCTCACAAGAAAGGTGTCGGTAGTTCGAAGAATGGTAGAGAATCAGAATCAAAACGTTTAGGCGTTAAGATTTTTGGTGGACAAGCTGCTATTGCTGGGAACATCATCGTTAGACAAAGAGGTTCAAAACATAATCCAGGTGAAAATGTTTACATCAGTAAAGATCACACACTACACGCAAGAGTAGCTGGAGTTGTTAAGTTCCAAAAGAAAAAAGATAACAAATCTTATGTATCTATCCTTCCATTCGAAGCATAATCATTAGACTACTTATTACAAAACCCGTTCTGAAAAGAGCGGGTTTTTTGTTTTCTATAGAAATTGAAATTTGATTATCAGCGTATTTAATACAATAAACGATAAAATTCACTATCTTATTATAGAAGGCAAAATATAATCCAATACAATTTTCTCTGTTTGTGGATGTCCGTACGGCTTATTGTAAGCTTTTGAAGTGATAATAACCACTAAAGGAAGGTCATTGAAAATTATAAACTCATTTCCTCCATTACCCGCGCAATAATAGGTTTCGTAATTTTTTTCCCCAAAAGTGAAAGTCCTGTTCCAGAATAAATAACCATAGAATTGATTCTCTCTTTCCGGGATTTGAATTTGATGTATTAAAGTTTTCTGAACCCACTCAGCCGGAATAATTTGCTTACCATTCCAGGCACCATTATTTTTATATAATTGAGCGTATTTAGCATAATCAAGGGAAGTCATTTGCAGGCTTCCTGCGGTATTGGCTACTTTTTGAGGCGTATATTGCCATTGAAAATTTGTGATGTTTAAGGGTTTAAAAAGTTTATTATCCGCATATTTTTCCAATCCATCAGGAACAGATTTGTTTATAATGTCTCCTAATAAAATTGTGCCAGCGGTAAAATAGTCCCATTTGCCGCCATTGGTTTTAGATTTGTCCATACCTAGATCTAAAGTAAATTTTACCCAATTGTCTGTAGGGTACATGTTTTCTTCGTTTCCTGGTGAATCACCATCTTGATCAGATCCGTTGAATGCCGAGCTCATTGTGAGTAAGTCTTTTATTTTTACACTGTCCTTTTTAGCTTCATAATTTTCAAATTCCTTTAAATTATAAAATTTGTCTAAGGTCTCATTTTCGTTTTTTATATGACCGTCTTTTATGGCAATTCCCATTAATGTCGATGTAAAAGATTTTCCTGCTGAGCGGGTGTCGTGCAAAGTATTTCTATTTGCGTCATTGAAATATTCTTCAAGCAATAGTTTTTTATCATAAACGACAACTAAACTTGTTATTTCCTTTAAGTTATAATTTGCAATATCAGTATTAAGCTTTTCGATTCTCTTTTTATCAAACGGAAAAGTTGAAACTTCCCAATCGCTGTTTCGTTGTATAGGCTGAACTTCAATTTGTTTAGGAGTTAATTTTGGTGTTTTTATAATAAGCTGAATTTCTCCTTTTGCAATTAAATCTCCCGTTCTAATGTCGTCATTTTTATCATTTTTAAGATACGGACGAATTTCTATTTTTAGTTTATGTGTGCCTTTAGTCAGCGCTTTTTCGCCACCATTATGCTTAAATCTGTCCCACATATACATTGCCCACCAATCTTCTCCTTTAGAACTGGTAAGCGGAACTCTAAATGTTGTTGATGTGTTTTTGTTTCCGGCTGATCCAAAGCTGCATCCGTAATTGATGTTTTCTTTATAAATGAACTTGTTGTCGACATAAAAAGAAAATTGCAGGTTTCCTGTTTGCAGTAGCTTTTCTGCAGGTAAATCAGGGTTTAATAGATGCAGGTAATTCGTAACGGAATTATTCATGAAAACTCTGATATTCAGGTCTGAGTTGTGTTTTAGTTTAAAAGATTTCAGAAAATCGGATTCTTTATATTGATCTAAAGGAATGTTTCCATTCATGAAAGTAATCTTACCGATATTGTTTTTATGAATCTCAGTTGTAATTCCATCGGTTTTAATCAGATCCTTTTTTTGTGCCGAAACGATGCTGATGAAAAATAGTATTGATGCTAAAAAGATTCGTTTTGTCATATGATTTTTATAAGAGTTAAAATGTAAAACTACGGCACAACAAGCTTAAAAAATTGTACAGAATTAACATCTCGCTTATTTTTTGAAAAGCAATTTTTTATGTTCAGAAGGGTTTAAACCATTTATTTCTCTGAAAGATCTGGTTAAGTGACTTTGGTCAGAAAATCCACATTCGTAGGCAATTTCAGTAAGAGATTTGTTGGGGAATGAAATTAAGGATAGCGCTTTTTCAACTTTTAATTTTCGGATATATTCCCCTAAATTGCAATGAAAATACTTTGAAAAATCTCTTGAAAGGTGAATAGGATGGATGTTTAATATTTTAGATAAATAATCGAGTGTGATGGTTTCTGTAAATTGATCATGAAGGATTTCATCAATCATTAAAACCCATTTTGGATTTTTATGTAAAACCGACTGAGAATCTCCATTCAGTTTTGACAGGATTTCGATTAATAAAGTTTGAGTTGATAGATCGGAATGAATGTCGTCAATCTTAGTTGCCCTGAAAATTTTATACATCAAAAGTTTAATGTCGGGGTTCTGAACTTTTGCGCTTCCTTGTAGGTTGTTGCTATTAAGTGTCAAATCATCAAACCATTGTTTTTCGATTTCAAGATGAAAACCTCGTGTAAAACCTTCCGGCTTAATATTGTAATGAGCTTCCTGCCAATTGTGAAATAATAAGCTTCCTGGGCCGCAATTGTAAACTTCTTTTTTATTGCCTTCAATAACATTTCCCTGAAGGATAAAAGTGAAGTAAGCATGTTCATGATAATGCCAGTCTACTTTGGGATGGGTATAAACGGTATCTGTTAATGTTATTCCTTCAAGCAGAATCGTTTTATTAGTCTGACCGTAAAACTCTCCTTTTTTTGAATGTTTCATGATTATATTGATTGCCTGTCTGTTTTCTCTTTTAAAATCAAATCTATAAATATAATTTATAATAAAACAAAAAAACCTGCTCATAATGAACAGGTTCCTAATATTTTAATTTGTATAACTTTATTATTCAAAAAGTCAGAGATTGGAATTTGGAATTTTATTATTGGAATTTATTACTCCGTATCTTTAGTTTCTTCCAGGTCCTCCGTTTTTCTTCCCACTTTTACTTTCGGATTATCCTGAGTTCCGGTTACCGTTAGCGGAATTCCAAAAATACCAAGAGGAGGTAACCCCAGACGCATTTTTAAGTTCAATTTTCCGTCTAAACTTGTTGTGCCTTCAATTCTGGGTCTAAAGCCTGCAAACTTAAATTTAAAGCGTTCTACCGTAATGATGTTATTCTTAATGGTCGTTTTGATTTCTACTTTAGAAAGATCCGGATTTTTTATCGATTCTGTATTTGTTTGTTTGCTAACTGCATTAAACATTTTTAAACCTCTCATTTTGACATCTTTTACAGCAAGTGTACCACCACCAACCAAAGAAGGATAAACGGGTTCCATATTTCCGTTTAAGCGACCTCTTAATCTATAATCTAAAGAAACAATTCCCTGAGCTTTTTCTGCAGCGCTGGCCATTTTTCTAAAAACTTCAATTTCATTATACGCTCTTTTAATATCGAAATCAGCTGCTTTTATCGCATAATCAAAATGGGCTTTTTGAGGAGTTAAGGCTTGATAAGTAGCATTCATAGCGACCTTGCAGCCAATTAAATCAAAACCTGTATTCTGCATCGTTAATTTACCTTTGTTTATAGATAAATGTCCGGTTGCATTTTGAAGATTCAGTTTGTCAAAGTTTACTTTTTGAGCGGTTGCCAATAATTGTAAATTAAGATTAGTCGGTATAATAATAACTCCGGATTGTTTTAAATCATTTTTTGTGTCTGGTTGTGGTGTCGGGTTTTGAGTTACAGAAGTTTCTGCGCTCGTTTTCGACATGAATTCATCCACATTAATATATCTCGCGGCAACTTTAAAAGAACCTCTCAAAATGCCTGTTTTGGTAGTCGCGTAGTTGAAAACGTTCTGCAAATAACCGTTCATTGTAAAATCAGATTGACCATAAGCAGCCAAAAAGTTATTGAACGACATTTTGTCCTGATTGATTTTAAAAATCCCCTCTTTGATAATAAATTTTTTAGGAAGATATTCAGACGCAATACCAATGTTTCTCAGCTCAAGGGTTCCTTTGTTGTGTAATTTGCTGTAATTTCCCTTTTCAGCATCGCTCTGTTTGCCTTTCAAAACTAAATCGGCTTTTATAAAACCATCCAAATCTAGTCCTTTTTGAGAGAAAACTTTATAGATTTTATTGACATCCAATTCGCCTTTTGCTTTAATATCGTACGCTAAATCATTAAAATTGCTTAGATCTGCCGTTACAAATACAGGTTTTCCTTCAAAAGTAAATTGAGCAGGTTTTAGTGTGACTTTCAGATCATCAAAAGTTCCTTTTTGGTTGTCAATTTTAGTTTTAATGATAATATTGGTTATGGCATTTGGATAATAAGGAGTTTTTAAATAGCCATTTTCCAAATCTAAAATTCCTTTTGTAATAGGGAAAAGTTTGTTTTTCTGATCAAATTTTCCATTTGCTCTTATGTCTCCGCTTAATGAACCTTTCAGGACTATATCCGGAATTCCGAGTGCCGTGGTTAATTTGGCCAGATCAATTTTTGCTTTAAAATCAGCATCAATTTCGGGAGTGTTTATACCTTTTAAGTAGAATCTGGATTTTACAAAATCTTTGTTGATGCTTAAAGAAAGATTTTTAGCATCGACAACGGCAAGATCCGGATTAAGTGATGGAACTTTGGTTTTAACTTCGAGATTAAGGTTAGAAACCGGGAAAGCGCTTTTGTTATAATTTACAAATCCATTATCAATTTTTAGATCTAGATTTAAGTCAGGCGCAATATTTTTCGATGCAATATAATCGCCCTTTAGAGTAAAAAGTAAATTAGTATTTCCTTTTAATTCGGTTTTAGAAAGCCATGTAATGTATTTTGGAGGAAAAGCGGTAAAGACATCGTGTAAATCGCTGTTGTTTGACTTTATTACAAAATCCATTTTGTAACCGTCTTTTAAGAAATCAAAATTTCCTTTAAAGTCGACCAAAAGCTGATTGATTTTTAAGTTATTCTGTTGAAAAAAGAACGATAACGAATTGACGTTTACCTTTGTGATCAGGTCGGCATCAATTTTTTTGTTCATTAAATAGGGCTCATTTTCATAAACAATGTTTAGTTTTTCGATTTTAGCTTTAGAATGCAAATCAAAAACAGCTTTATTTAAATCGCCTTTTCCGAGATAATCGAAACCAAATGCATCAAAGTGCACTTTTGTCGAAAGATCATCATACATAATCTTACTGTTCACAATTTCAATGCGTTCTAGTTTTAAAGAGGCTTCACTATCGCTTTCTGTAGCTTTAGAATCTGGCGAAGTAGATTTATATACATTGTAATTGGCTTCTCCTTTTGCGTTGACCTTTACATTAATAAATGAATCTGATAAGTAGATCTGGTCAATTTTTACCTCTTTGCTAAAAACCAAACTGGCAACGTTTATTCCAAAAGAAACTTCCTTTGCCGTTATGAATTTTTCGTTTGTAAAAGGCGCAGATCCATTGAGGCTTAAATCATTTAAGGTTAAAGTTAAAGAAGGGAAATGATGAAAAAACGAAACAGAAACATCAGAATAATTCAATTCAGCACTTAGTTTTTCGTTGGCTGTCTTTTTAATTTGTTCTTTAATTTTATCAGCAAAAATAATTGGGGTTAAAAATAATAATCCAATAAAAACGACAAAAGTGATGCCCAGATATTTAAGCGTTTTGAATATAATGGACTTCTTTTTAGTAGCAGACATGAAAAATTTAGTATTTATTGGGTAAGATGTGAATTGAAGTAAGGATGAGAACTATCCGTGAACAGTTTCTTTTTTACCATAGTTGGTAATGATAGAACCTTCGTATTCAATCCATTCTTTCCAACGTTTGTCAATATCTATATTATCAGTATATTTTCGGGCAAAGCCTAAAAAGGTGGTGTAATGTCCTGCTTCAGAAATCATTAAATCGCGGTAGAATTTTGCCAGTTCTTCATCTTTGATATTTTCAGAAAGTACCTTAAAACGTTCGCAACTTCTCGCTTCGATCATTGCCGAAAACAACAAACGATCGCATAGCGCATCTTTTCGGCTTCCGTCTTTTTTCATGAATTTAAAAAGTTCATTTACATAATGATCTTTTCTTTCGCGACCTAGTGTTAAACCTCTTTTCTTGATAATATCGTGGACCATTTGCAAATGCTCCAATTCTTCTCGGGCAATTACGAGCATTTCGGTTACTAATTCTTCTAATTCAGAATTGTAAGTAACTAAACTAATGGCGTTTGAAGCTGCTTTTTGTTCGCACCATGCATGATCTGTTAAAATCTCTTCGATGTTTGATTCGACTATATTTACCCAACGAGGGTCTGTGGCTAATTTTAATCCTAACATAATTTTATAGAAAAAAGTTGACTGCAAAATTAGTGTTTTTTACAACTGAAAGTCAGTAAAGATGGTGCAAATCCGCGTAAAATAGTATTATTTTGTAACTTGAAACAAATCAAATGAATCTAAACAAAAAACTTTTAATAATTGGTTTTGTCTGGCCAGAACCAAACTCGTCTGCAGCAGGTGGCAGAATGGTGCAACTGATTTCTATTTTTAAACAAAATGGATTTAAAATTACCTTTGCAAGTCCGGCTCTAGACAGTGATTATATGGTTGATTTATCTGATTATGAAGTGACTAAAAAATCAATTGAGCTGAATAATTCGAGTTTTGATGATTTTATATTAGATTTAAATCCAGATGTAGTTTTGTTTGATCGTTTCATGATCGAAGAGCAATTTGGCTGGCGGGTATCTCAAAATTGCCCCAAAGCAATTCGATTATTAGATACAGAAGATCTGCATTGTTTGCGTACTGCGCGGCAAAAAGCATTTAAGGAAAAAAGAATTTTTGAATTGAATGATTTGTTGGCTGAAGAAGTTGCCAAAAGAGAAATCGCCAGTATTCTAAGATGTGATTTGTCTTTTATAATTTCTAAATTTGAAATGGAAGTTCTCAACGATCTTTTCAAAATCGATTCGGCTTTACTTCATTATCTGCCTTTTCTGGTTGATGAAATGGAAGAACAGGATCTTTTAAAACTGCCTTCTTTTGAAGATCGAAAAAGTTTTCTTTTTATCGGAAATTTTCTTCATGAACCAAATTGGAATACTGTTCAGTATTTAAATGAAACAATGTGGCCATTAATTAAAAAGCAATTTCCGGAAGCCGTTTTAGAAGTTTACGGCGCTTATCCGTCTCAAAAAGTATTGCAATTGCATCAGCCTAAAAATGGTTTTTTTATTATGGGAAGAGCTGCTGATGCCAATGAAGTTGTAAAACAAGCAAGAGTTGTTTTGGCACCAATTCGCTTTGGAGCTGGTTTAAAAGGAAAATTACTCGAAGCGATGCAATGCGGAACGCCAAGCGTAACTTCGACAATTGGCTCTGAAGCCATGCATAATAATTTGGACTGGAATGGTTTCATTGAAGACGATCCGGCATCATTTGCAAAAAAAGCAATTGAACTTTACCAAAATAAAAATCTTTGGGAACAATCTCAAAAAAACGGTGTTACTATTATTAATGCCTGCTATCAAAAAAGTAAATTTTCGCAAGCATTGATTAATTCGGTCAATTCTTTACTGTCTGATTCTGTAAGTCATCGTCTGCACAATTTTATGGGAAGTTTATTGCAGCATCATACTTTAAAAAGTACGATGTACATGTCAAAATGGATTGAGGCCAAGAATAAAAATTAAGCTTTTATAATTTTTTATAAATAAAAAAAGGGCTTTTCTGAAAAGATTAGCCCTTTTATATTTTTAGGAATTTATTTCAATATGTTTCCTACAGCCTGCACGGTAGTAGCATGATAGCCTGATTTTGCTTTATCAAAAATTTTCTTTGCCCAAACCTTTCCTTCGGGTGTTTTAGCCATTTCTTTATACAGCATCATAACAGATCCGGTTCTGCTCGTTGCAATTAGAAATTGCTCAATGGCAGGGTAGGCGGCGGTGTATTTGTAACGAATAGAAGGTACAAACCATTGACGTTTGATAATGAAATTTCCTCCTTTTGTGAAGTTGAATTCCGTATCAAGTGCCTCCATTTCTTTCGGAGTAATATCTGTTGGGAGATGGTCTATAAAATGCTGTTTTTCTGTCGTAGATGTAATTTTTTGACTTAGTCCTTTAACGCCCTCTGTTCTCCAGCTTTTCTGAATTTTATCAATAGCGTCAAAATCTGCCGAACTTACAGGAGTTATGTTTGATGGAATTCCCGGTTTGTAAATCCAGTCATCTAGTTTTATTTTATCGGCAAGTGCTTTGTCTCCTTTAATAAGATTATCATTTAGATATTTTACAAAATCTTCTGTAGTAATCGATTGAAAAGCATGTGCATCGAAATAATTCTTAATAAACGGATCAAATTTTTCACGTCCCACCGCATTTTCAATAACTTTCAAAAAGGCATATCCTTTTACATACGGAATCTGGCTAATTCCATCGTCTGGATTTCTTCCTGTAAGGCTAACTTTTAATCTTGTATCCGGATTTGTATTTCCGTATTCAGCAACATTATCCACTAATTCTTTACGCGTGATAACGTTTTGCATGTCAAATTCTTTCTTGCCAAAAATTGCTTCGCCAATACGATGTTCTACATAAGTTGTAAAGCCTTCGTTCAACCAGATATCGTCCCAGGTCGCGTTGGTAACCAGATTTCCGCTCCAGCTGTGTCCTAATTCATGTGCCAGTAAACTTGTAAGAGAACGATCTCCTGCAATTACGCCGGGAGTTAAGAAAGTAAGGTTTGGATTTTCCATTCCTCCATAAGGAAAACTTGGAGGTAAAACCAAAACGTCATAGCGGCCCCAGCGGTATGGACCGTAAAGTTTTTCTGCGGCAACAACCATTTTCCCGAGTTCAGCAAATTCCCACGCCGATTTCTTCAGCATTGAAGGTTCAGCATAAACTCCTGTTCTGTTATCTATTGATTGAAATTCAATGTCTCCAACAGCAATCGCCATTAAATAAGACGGAATTGCTTTATCTTGTTTGAAAGTATAAACTCCGGTATCATTTTTCTTTTGCGGATTAACAGCACTCATTACGGCCAATAAATCTTTAGGAACTGTAACTTTTGCATTGTAAGTAAAACGAATTCCTGGCGAATCCTGACACGGAATCCAGGTTCTTGACCATACGCTTTCTCCCTGAGAAAAAACAAAAGGTTTCTTTTTATCTGCAGTTTGTTCTGGTTTAAGCCATTGTAATGCAACAGCATCTTTGGTTGTGCTGTAGTAGATGTTTACTTTAGTTGTGTTGGGCTCAATGGTGATATGAAGTGGTTTACCGTGAAATTCTGTATCGGCACCGAGTTCAAACTTAGTTTGTTTTTCTTCATCTCCTAAAGTTACTTTTGTAATATTTAGAGTGTTTTCATCAAAAATGATTTCATTTCCTTTGCTGATATTGTCAATTAGCCAGGAAGCTTTTCCTGAAATGGTTTGGGTGTCAAAATCCACTTTAATGTCAAGATCTAAATGTTTTGCAACAGCAAGTTCTGGTTTAGAATAGCTGTGTTCGTCTTTAACAGTGCCTGGTTTTTCTGTTTTGTCTTTTTTCTGACAGGCGACTGCGGTCAAAAACAAAGCGACAAGAATTATTTTTTTCATTGTATGAAGTATTGAATTTTTGAGGATGAAAATTAAACAAAAAATCCCGCTTTGAATAAACAAAACGGGATTTAATTATAAAACTACCTGTTCAGGCTGGCAATCAATTAGGCCAACATTGTAACCGGGCTTTCGATGTATTGTTTTAATGTTTGCAAGAACTGAGCGCCAGTTGCACCGTCGATTGTTCTGTGGTCGCACGCTAATGATAACATCATGGTGTTTCCAACTACAATCTGGCCGTTTTTAACTACGGGTTTCTCAACAATTGCACCTACAGAAAGGATGGCAGAGTTTGGTTGGTTGATAATTGAATTGAATTCAGTAATACCAAACATTCCAAGGTTAGATACTGTAAAAGTACTTCCTTCCATTTCTTGTGGTCCTAATTTTTTGTTTTTAGCTCTTCCTGCAAGATCTCTTACAGAGGCACCAATTTGAGATAAACTCATAGCATCTGTAAATTTCAATACAGGTACTACTAATCCGTCTTCAACTGCTACAGCAACTCCAATATTAACGTGGTGGTTGATGATGATAGCATCTTGTTTCCACTGCGAGTTAATTTTTGGATGTTTTTTCAAGGCTAGGGCACAAGCTTTGATTACCATATCGTTAAAAGATACTTTTGTATCAGGAACAGTATTGATTGTCGCTCTTGCTGCCATAGCATCATCCATACTTACTTCGATCACTAAGTTGTAGTGAGGAGCTGTAAATAATGATTCTGCAAGACGTTTTGCGATAATTTTACGCATTTGAGAGTTTTTGATCTCTTCTGTGTAAACTTCTCCTGTAGAAACAAAAACTTTTGGTGCACCTGCAGGAGCAGCGGCGTCTTGTTTTGTTTCTGTCGCTTTTGCAGCAGGCTGAGCCTGAGCAGCTGGAGTAAAGTTTTCGATATCGCTTTTTACGATACGTCCGTTTTCGCCAGATCCTTTAACCTGGTTCAATTGAATTCCTTTATCAGAAGCGATTTTCTTAGCCAATGGTGAAGCTAAAATTCTGCCTCCGTTTGATGAAGTTTCTGCAGTTGTTGCCTCAGTTGCTTTTTCAGCAGTTGGAGCAGCTTTTTCTTCTGTTGCTGTTCCCGAAGCTTCGGGAGCAGGTGCAGCGCCTCCGGCAGTATAGTTGTCAGCAATTCCTGAAATATCAGTTCCTGCAGGTCCAATAATGGCTAGTAAGCTATCAACAGGAGCAGTATTGCCTTCCTCAATTCCTATGTATAATAATGTTCCGGCATTGAAAGACTCAAACTCCATAGTCGCTTTGTCTGTTTCAATTTCGGCTAAGATGTCACCTTCAGCAACAGCGTCACCTACTTTTTTCAACCAGGTTGCTACAGTTCCTTCTGTCATGGTATCACTCAAACGTGGCATCGTTACTACGATAACACCTTTTGGTAATTCAGTTGCGGCTTTTGCAGGGGCAGCAGCTTCTGCTTTTGCTTCAGCAGCAGGAGCCTGTCTAGTTTCTTCCTTAGTTTCTGTTTTTGTTTCAGAAGTGGCAGCAGGAGCATCACCACCAGCTAATAATGCTGAAATATCTTCTCCTTCGTTACCAATAATGGCTAATAATGAGTCAACCGGAGCAGTTTCTCCAGCCTGAATTCCAATATGTAAAAGAGTTCCTTCGTTAAAAGATTCGAACTCCATTGTTGCTTTGTCTGTTTCAATTTCAGCAAGGATATCTCCTTCGCTAATTTTGTCGCCTACTTTTTTTAACCAAGTCGCTACCGTTCCTTCCGTCATAGTATCGCTCAAACGAGGCATTGTTACTTTTATCGCCATAATATGTTATAGTTTATGAGGTGTAAATGGATAGTCTTCTTGTGCATATACTACATCGTATAATTGCTCCAATTCAGGATATGGAGATTCTTCAGCGAATTTCACACATTCTTCAACCAAGTCTTTTACTCTTTGGTCAATGGCGTCAATTTCTTCTTGTGTAGCATATTTTTGATCCATAATTACATCTAAAACTTGTGTAATAGGGTCAATTTTTTTGTATTCTTCAACCTCTTCTTTAGAGCGGTATAATTGTGCATCAGACATAGAGTGTCCTCTGTAACGGTACGTTTTCATTTCAAGAAAAGTTGGTCCGTCTCCGCGACGTGCTCTGTCAATTGCTTCTGTCATAGCTTCGGCAACTTTTACAGGGTTCATTCCGTCAACAGGTCCGCAAGGCATTTCGTAACCTAAACCTAATTTCCAGATATCAGTATGATTAGCAGTTCTTTCAACAGAAGTTCCCATTGCGTAACCGTTGTTTTCAACGATAAATACAACCGGAAGTTTCCACAACATTGCCATGTTAAAAGCTTCGTGCAAAGAGCCTTGTCTTGCAGCTCCATCACCAAAGTAAGTCATAGTAACACCACCAGTTTCAAAATACTTATCAGCAAAAGCTAATCCGGCTCCTACAGGAATTTGTCCACCTACGATGCCGTGACCTCCGTAAAAACGGTGTTCTTTAGAGAAAATGTGCATAGAACCTCCCATACCTTTAGATGTTCCTGTTGCTTTTCCTAAAAGCTCAGCCATTACACGTCTTGGATCAACTCCCATACCTATTGGCTGTACGTGGTTTCTGTAAGCAGTAATCATTTTATCTTTGGTCAGATCCATAGCGTGCAAAGCGCCCGCTAATACAGCTTCCTGACCATTATATAAGTGTAGAAAACCTCTAACTTTTTGTTGAATGTATAATGCTGCAAGTTTGTCTTCAAACTTTCTCCAAAGTAGCATGTCTTCGTACCACTTTAAATATACTTCTTTTGTAACTTCTTTCATCTGAATTCTTTCTTTTGCTAAAGTTTGTTTGTGTTATCAATTGTTGCCTATAACGCAAAATAGTTTCCTCCCACAAATTTGCGCCCGAAAGGTCGGGATGCAAAAATAAGACATTCCGTTTAAGAACTAAAATTTAAACGCTACTTTTTGGCTTTTTTTTACAAGAACTTTTTATCAAACATAAAAGGCAGGAGATTTTTTAGGGATGCCGATTTGTAAACTTCGCCAATTTCGCCCATAAAATAGATTTCTATAGGGGTTTCCTGCTTGATTTCGTATTCTGCAATAGATTGACGGCACGAACCACATGGCGGAATTGGAGCTTGGGTCTGATTTGTGTCTGACGCTGCTGTAATGGCGATTTTTAAAATTTTAGCTTCCGGATAAATACTTCCGGCATGAAAAATAGCAACGCGTTCTGCACACAATCCAGACGGATAAGCGGCATTTTCCTGGTTGGATCCTAAAACTATTTTTCCGTTGTCTAAAAGTACGGCAGCTCCAACTCTAAATTGGGAGTAAGGGGCGTAGGCTTTTTTTCGAATTTCAATAGCTTCATTCATTAAGTCCTGAATGTCTTTTGAAACTTCTTCTAAGGAATTATAAACGGTAAAAGAGGATGTAATGCTTATTTCTTTCATTCTTTTTATGGGAAAAAAAATCCAAACTCCTAAAAATAGGAATTTGGATTGTTATTGTTTTTATTGTTTTTTGCGTTTAATAAACTTCGTATTTGTCACCAAAGTTAAAGGTTAAAGAAAAACGAAGTGTGTTTTCTAACGGATTTTTAACTTTTGAAGTCGAAAATAAATATGAAACATCGACTTTAACGACATTGTATTTGAATCCGGCTCCCAAAGAGAAAAATTGTCTCGCTCCTTTTACAGGGCTTTCGTGAAAATATCCTGCTCGTAAAGCAAAAGCATCCTGATATAAATATTCTGCAGCTGCACTATAAGTGATTTCTTTTATTTCTTCGCTAAAACCTCCGGGAGCGTCTCCAAAAGATTTAAAAATTCCAGAAACCCAGCCTATGTCATTGTATGTTTTGTAGTTTGCAGCATCTGCCTGCGATTGCGAAATATCGCCAACATCTGTATAGTCTCCGTCGCCGTTGGCATCTACAGGTGTTCCTGGTCCGGGAGGCGTTGGAACTAAAAGTTTGGTAAACTCAACACTTAGGGCTACTTTATTATAATCATCCAAAATAAAATCAAAACCACCACCTAATCTAAGATTGGCCGGCAAAAAGTTCGAGCTTAAATCGTCATTGTCATAACTTATTTTCGGACCTAGATTTTGAAGGTTAAAACCACCTCTCCATCTTCCGTTAAAGTCGCTGTAAGCAATTTCTTCAGATTGATAAAATCCTGCCACATCCACAGCAAAACTACCTGCTGCAGATGCATCGACATCTTCCGAAGCGATTTTTAGATTTGATCTGATGTATCTTGCGGCTACCGCCATAGAAAATTGCTCGCTTAATTTTAGAGAGTAAGATCCGTCGAAGGCAAATTCGTTTGGAGAAACGATTCTTGCAGCTTCATTTGGGTCTCCGGTTGTTCTTAGTTCAATGTCTCCAAAACCAAAATAACGAAAACTTCCCGCAAAGGCACTTCGTTCGTTAATTTTATTGTAGTAGGTTGCCTGACCCAACGAAATATCATTGGCCAAGTCGGTAAGATAAGGAGTATAGCTAATTGAAAAACCTTGTTTGTCAACAGAAAAAGCATATTTTGCCGGATTCCATTGTTGAGAGTAAGCATCTGCAGAAGTGGCTACACCCTGATCTGCCAAACCAGCTGCTCGGGCATCTGCCGCTACTAATAAAAAAGGAACTCCTGTAGTAATAGGACGTTCAATATCTTGGGCTTTTGCGTAGGAAATAATTAAAAAACAAATTAATAAAAGTGATATTTTTTTCATTTACGTAATTATGGTATTTATGATACAAATATATATATTATTATAAGATGACAAGCTTTTCATATTTTTCTGCTTTTTTGTTGGTCAAATTTGATCTTACTGTGAGTTTGTAAATATAAACTCCTTTTCCAATTCTGTCCCCAAAATCATCTTTTCCGTCCCAGGTGATATCTCTGGATAAAAAACCTTCGGTTGTTACGGTTTGGTTTTTTGTCCAAACCACTTTTCCGGTTATCGTCATTACTTGCACCTGAACATCTAATGGTTCGTATGGCCTGTTGTGCGAAAACCAAAATTGAGTGTAAGTCGAGAATGGATTTGGGTAATTAAGAACGTGTGATAAGGTTAGGGTTTCATTTCCTACTACTATAAACTGTATTTCACTAGTCACCGGATTGTTGTAAACGTCCCATGCCGTAAAACTTATAGTGTGCATGCCTGGGGCCAGATTTCGTAACGGGAAACGTAAATTTCCGTTGGTGTAATCGTCTAGTTTTGTCTGATAATAATCATTTAAAACATAAGGATTGCTAACGTCGCCGTCTAAAATCGCTACTATATCATGTCCAATTCCGCTTGCTGTATTAATACCATTTTCATCTTCCAGAAAAGCCAGTAAAAACGGAGATTCATTTGTGATTCCACCGGAAACAAATGTTTCGTCGTTCATATATAACTTCACTTTCGGACTTATATTGTCCTGTGGTGCATTTTCATTTATACCACCAATTTTAATAGCTGTATTGTACCCTGTTTGATTCTCGAATGTCAGATTCTTTTTGGCATAAAAACTAATTCTTCCGTTGTCAACAGGAATTCGTATATCTCTGGGAACCACAAAACTAAACTCAAACTGGCCGTTGGTTACCGATGCATTCCCTCTAAAAATGGTTTCTCCCAGAATTTTAAAAGACATTGCAGGACTATAACCATCGTTGTTTAAAGTAGAAGTTGTAATTAATTTGTCAAAAATTGCGGTTGCCAACTCGCCATTATAGTTGCTTAACAGTGTATTGTTTTCGTCTGTAATTTCTCCTGATATTTTAATTTTAGCCAGTGATTTAAAATCAGGAATAGACTGAGAGATCACAATATCATTCACTTTTGTTAAATTAATTCTCGGTTTTGGAATGGCAAGCATTAAAGCGGGATCTCCAATATAAACAATCACATTACTTGCAGAACTCGGACTTTCGTTTTTAGAAATTCGAAGGGCTTCAGCAATTGTTGGATATTGATTTGCGCCAAATGAAAATAAGTTTTTACTCAGGATTTCATTAAAGTTTTCGGCATTAAATTGACCAATTGCACGAATGGTTGTAAGCATCGCAATAGCACCACCTCGCGGATTCCAATAGGTATATTCGCCGGCGGTTGGTCGTGAGGGATCATCGAATCTTGAAAACTCACAGGTAATCGTAATAAACAAAGGGTATTTGTATTGGTTGCTTAAGTTTTGACCGTCAGATTTTTCCCAAATCCTCTCATTTGCCAATCCATCTTCACCTCCGTGTCCTAAATAGTTAAAGACCAACGCCCCTTTTTCAAAAGCATCAAATAAATCTGTTCTTGCTTTTGGATATCTGGAGCCGCCTGCAGATGCTTCTTGTGTGTAAGCATCCATAATGATTTTTTCGACATTCAAAAAAGGCTTTTGGGTTGAAATAAGATCGGAGAGATTGTTTTGATTGAATTGAAGACTTGCATCTGAGCTTTGATCAGAATCATCACTAATCATCACGATATTGTTGCGCCAGTTTCCAAAGGATTTGGTATCATGGTATTCTAAAACCTTATTAACCATTTCGCTTGCCTGCGCATTGTCTGAAACCAACATTCTTCCCGTTGCGATGTCAATTCCTCCTAAAGACGGATTGATAATTCCTTCATTCGGATCCATCAGGGCATAAAAATCATCAGAACCAAAAGAGGCTTCTCCGGTGGTATTGCTTGTGAAAGATTGATATATAGGTACAATATTGTTATTGTTTGCAATTCTGTCTTTATAATCAAAAGAAGCGTCGCCAAATAAATTAAGGTATTTTATTCTTTTTTCTGATGAAGAAGCATTTTCATAAATGTATCGAATGCAATTTCTGATGGCGGCAATATCTTGTTTTCCTGATGAGAATTCCTGATAGATGTTTTCAAGCGCAATGACTTTTACATTTAAATTGGAATTAGTACGATGAAAAACAGCTAGTTTTTCTGCCTGAGCAACCAAAAATTTCGGAGTAACAATTACATAGTCAATATCCTGAAAACTATTTTGTGCATTTTTAAAAAGCGTCCCCTTTAAATTCTGATTCATCACTTTCGGCTGGCTTTCCTTTAAAGGAGTAAAATAATCTGCAGGATCAATGGCCACATATTTTCTAATTTCTCCAAGTGAAGCTTTAAAGCTAAAACTGCTCTGATTGTTGTTTTCTACTTTAGATACATTATATAGGTCTGTAATGTCCCAAATTTGCGAAATGCCCGAAGCATTTCCAATTGTGTAATTTGCAATTCCTGATACTGAACCGGCCTGGTCATATTGAAACTTAAATTGTTTCCCGGTGCCTAATAATCTTCTTTTGGCAATTAGATTAATGTAATCCAGATATCCTTTAGAACCCGGGACTCCATTATTATTATAGGTAAGTTTTATTTTTACATTTTCAGCACCTGTGAATGTGCTATTAAAAACAGCCATGGGATTTTGAAATTTAATATCAGAATTGGCAGCTAAAGCAGTAAAAGTAAGGTTACCTATATTTTGTCCGTTTGCAGCAATTGCAAATGAAGTAGGGGTGTAGGCGGCTGAAACGGCATTTAATTGTATTTTTACAGGTGTTGTGGTTTCAATGTTTTGAAAGTTAAAATCAAATTCCTGTTCCTGATTGATGTCAAAAGATTCTCCAAACCACTGACGTCCCGCATGAGCAATATTAGTTTTGTCGATTTCATGGAATTGATAGTCGTCAAAAGTGTTTAGGTCGAGTGTGGTGCTGCCGGATGGCTGGTTGAGTTCTGAAATTCTTTTTCCGTCGCCTCCTGCAATTGTAATGTAATAGTAAGATTTAGAGTCGTATAAGTTAAGGTTGGTCAGGCTTTCGGTATTCCAGTTATCCACACCTTCTCCGTAAAAAAGGATGTAATCTTCATTATTAAAAACGCCATCGCTTTCTCCCGCAACCTGAATGGCATTTTCTGTTAAATCATCCGGGTAATAAATATTATTCATTAAAGGAAGCATTCGCCCTCCGTTTCCATAAATTTTAATTCTTCTTGGATCTGCTTTAGCTGCGTCAAAGCCTAAACTTTGTAAAAATGATTTTGAAATTTTGTAAACGCCTGATTTTTCGATGTAAAAACGATACCAGTCTCCAGATGCTAAAACCGAATTGCCAATAGCAGCCGATTTTCTAAACGAAGAAGAAGTGCTGTTTGTTGATGTTGAATTTGTAAAATTGTAAGAAAATGAACGAATTTTTTTATAGCCGTTTCCGTCCTTAATAAGAGGTGATAACGACAGAAAAATTTGCTTTTTGTCTCTCGAAACAGTTGTTTTTAACGTTTCATTTGGTTTTTCGGGTATGTTACCCAGCGCTAAATCACCTAAATCCGCTATTGAGATTGATTCGTATATAAGGTTTGAAAGTTCTACAGAATTGCCGTTGGAAGGATTGGCTTCAGTAAGATTAAGCAGCAGCATGATGGATTTTTTGCTGGTATCGTATCGAAAACTGCTTCCGGAAAAGTATGGAATTTTTAATTTTGAATCGCCAAAACTCATTTCTTTTTTATTTTGCCAATCTAGCGAAAAGCTCCCATTTTCCTGAGAAAACGAGATAAAAGGAATGAAAAAAAGGTATAGAATTAAGGCTTGTTTCATTGATGGAAAAACCGGTTTTAAATTAAAAATATTTTGGTACGTAAAAATATAGTATTTCATGTTATAGTAAATAATAAAAAGTATATTTTTGCGTTCGTAACTATAGGTTATTTTCTGGTAAAAAACAGCTAAATAAAATTATTAGAACAGATGTTGCTAATTAAATGTTAATTATTATATTGCAGCACCTAAATTTATCACCTAAGAATGAGTATGAAAGTAAACAAAATTGTAGTCTTGCAATTAATGATGTCAATGGTATTGATGTTGGGCACGGCTAGTTGTAGCAAAAAATCGAGTTCCTCTCACGCTTCTCGAGCGACTGGTTGGGACGTTGATAGTCAGAATGGAACAGCTGCTAGAAATGCAGGAAAAAAACAACAAGCCGGTCCTGGTTTAGTTTTTGTTGAAGGAGGTACATTTACTATGGGTAAAGTACAGGATGATGTTATGCACGATTGGAATAACACACCCACCCAACAACATGTTCAGTCATTCTATATGGATGAAACCGAAGTTACGAATGGTATGTACTTAGAGTACCTGGAGTGGTTAAAGAAGGTTTTCCCACCGACAGAAGAAAATTACAAGAATATTTACGAAGGAGCATCTCCTGATACTTTAGTGTGGAGAAATCGTTTAGGTTACAACGAAACGATGACAAACAACTACTTAAGACACCCATCTTATGCAAACTACCCGGTAGTAGGTGTAAACTGGATTCAGGCTGTTGAATTTAGTAAATGGAGAACTGACCGTGTGAACGAGGCAGTTTTAGAAAAAAACGGATACCTTCAAAAAGGAGCTAAAACTAACGATGTAACTGCTGATAATGCATTTAACACTGAAAGTTATTTAATGTCTCCTAGTACTGCACGTGGTGGTAGCGAAGAAATTGTATTAAAGAAAAATCCAAACGGAAAAAGACCAAAAGCTGGTAAAGACGGTGTGGTTCCGGAAGAAAAAAATGTGTATGCACAACGTTCTTCAGGAGTAATATTACCAGAATACAGACTTCCTACTGAAGCTGAATGGGAATATGCAGCTGCAGCTGATGTTGGACAAAGAGAATATAACATCTATAAAGGACAAAAGAAATATCCTTGGTCCGGAGATTATACACGTTCATCAAAACGTAAAAACAAAGGAGATCAATTGGCTAACTTTAAACAAGGAAACGGTGATTACGGTGGAATTGCAGGTTGGTCTGATGATGGTGCAGATATTACAAATGCTGTAAAAAGCTATGCTGCCAACGATTTTGGATTATACGATATGGCTGGAAACGTAGCCGAATGGGTTGCCGATGTTTACAGACCTATTATTGATAACGAAGCAAATGATTTTAACTATTTTAGAGGAAATCAATACGCTAAAAACAAAATTGGTAAAGACGGTAAAATTGAAATTATCACGAAAGATAACATTCAGTACAAAACGTTAAGTAACGGTAAAAAAGTTGCTACAAACTTACCAGGAGAAATTGCCCAGGTGCCAGTTGATGAAAATGAAACTTACCTGAGACAAAATTTCAGTACAAGTGATAACATCAACTATAGAGATGGTGATAAACAATCATCTAAATATTTTGACTTTGGTGATGAATCAGAATCTAAAGCTGACCAGTCTATGTACAACGCTCCTAAACATAATGTAACTACAGACAGTTTAGGTCAAATGGTTAGAAAATATGACAACTCTAGTAAACGTACCACTTTTATCGATGATAACGTAAGAGTTTACAAAGGAGGTTCATGGAGAGACAGAGCATATTGGTTAGATCCGGCTCAAAGAAGATATTTCCCTCAGGATATGGCAACAGATTACATCGGATTTAGATGTGCTATGTCAAGAGTAGGTGCAAAAGCTGAAAAAAGAAAATCGCCTAGAAACTAAACTCTAGAGAATTCAAATAAAAAATTCCAAATTCCAACTGATTTACTCAGCTTTTGGAATTTGGAATTTTTTTATTGTTTTTTTTCTATTTTTATGATCCATAAAATTATTTTTAAATGAATATTCAAGACATTCATAATTTGTTTTTAAAGTGCAGTTCAGTTTCAATTGATACCAGAAAAATTGAAAAAGATTCTCTGTTTTTTGCTATTAAAGGGGAGAACTTTGATGCCAATACTTTTGCAGCTTCCGCACTTGATTTAGGTGCTCTTTATGTAGTTATAGATAATGCTGCATACTTTATTGATGAAAGAACCATTCTTGTTGAAAACAGTCTGGAAACATTGCAGGAACTGGCAAAATTTCATCGTGCTTATTTAAAACTGCCTATCGTAGCGTTGACCGGAAGTAACGGTAAAACAACTACTAAAGAACTTATAAATGTAGTTTTGTCTAAAAAATACAAAACGAAAGCCACAGTAGGAAATTTGAACAACCATATTGGAGTACCGCTAACGCTCTTATCTTTTACAAAAGAAACAGAAGTTGGAATCGTGGAAATGGGAGCCAATCATAAAAAAGAAATTGAATTTTTATGTGAAATTGCCCAACCGGATTATGGTTATATTACCAATTTTGGAAAAGCTCATTTGGAAGGTTTTGGTGGTGTTGAAGGTGTAATTGCAGGAAAGAGCGAAATGTACCAATATCTCGCAAAAAATGATAAAGAAGTTTTTGTAAATCTGGAAGATCCGATCCAGATCGAGAAATCTAAAGATATTAAATCTTTTACTTTTGGATTGCATAAGGAAGATGCCAATATCAACATCAAAAGTATTAAAGCAAATCCTTTTGTGGTTGTAGACTATGAAAACTTTACTGTAGAATCTCATTTAATTGGTCTGTATAATGCCAATAACATTAATGCAGCAGTTGCAATAGGAAATTATTTTAAGGTTGAGAATGAGGCCGTAAAAGAAGCCATTGAGAATTATATTCCGGAGAACAACAGATCGCAATTATTAAAAAAAGGATCAAACGAAATTATTCTGGATGCTTACAATGCCAACCCAAGCAGCATGGCAGTTGCCATCACTAATTTTCTGCAGTTAGAGAATCAAAACAAAGTAATGATTTTGGGAGATATGTTTGAGTTAGGCGTAGAAAGCCAACAAGAACATCAATTGATTGTAGATTCATTAGCAAATCAGGAAATAGCGACTTGTTACCTTATTGGGAAATCATTTTATGAAAATCAGGTTTCAAGGGAGAATATCAAGTTTTTTGAAACCTTTGATGCTTTTGCAGCGTTTTTAAAAACAACGATATTTGATCATAATACCATTTTAATTAAAGGTTCGAGAGGAATGGCGCTGGAACGAACATTAGAGTATATAAAATAAAAAAAGAAGCCATTCGCACAACGAATGGCTTTTTGATTTTAAATACTCATTAAAAAACCAATTAGGTTTTCTTTTTTATTCAATCCTAATTTTTTTCTTAAACGGTATCTTGCCAGCTCGACACCTCCAGTCGAAATATTCATGATTTCAGCAATCTCTTTGGTTGACATATTCATTAACAAATACGTAGATAAATCGAGTTCTCGGGGAGATATAGTAGGGTATTTTTCTTTTAAACGCTTTAAGAACTCAAAATGTACATTCTTAATGTGTTTTTCCAGATCCTTCCAGCTTTTATCTGTATTGACTTCTTTAACGATACTTTTATTAAGTTTGCTCACTTGAAATTTAGTTGAATCATCTAGTGCTTCAATGTCGATTTCTTTCAGTTTGTGAATTATTCCGTTTAAGATTTTATTTTTCTTTACAACCTGCAAGGAGTTGTTTACCAATTCTTTGTCCTTTGCTAAGATTTTGATTTGAAGCTTGTCATTCTTCAGTTTTTCAATTTCTTTTTCAAGGTCATATTGCTCTTGTCTTATTCGCGATTCTTTTTCAAGATAAAGCCTTCTTTGTTCTATGGTTTCGTAATATTTATTCTTTCTGATCTTCATTTTAATTCGGTTAGAGCCAACGTAGATTCCAACGGCAATTAGAATAAAATAAATGATAAAAGCCAGGAAATGGCGGTACCAAGGTGGTGAAACGGTGAAGGAAAGTGTAGCGGGCTCAGATTGTATTCCGTAACTATTTCTCACTTTGACATTCATTTTGTAATCTCCTTCCCGAAGATTAGTGTATTCTTTTATAGCAATAGTAGACCAGTTGCTCCACTTGTCATCAAAAGGTTCGAGCTGATAGGAGAATTCTACGTTTTCAAGATTTTCATAAGTAGGAGAGGAAAAGGTAAAACGCACATGATTGGAGGAGTACGGAATTCTTATAGCCTCAATCTTGCTTTGATTATTGCCTAAAACAATTGTATCACCCGGAAAAGAAAAGCTTCGGATAAAAGCTTTTGGTTTTGTTACAAAGTTGTTGAGTAATTCAGAGTCATAATGCGCTAATCCGTCTGTTAATCCTATAAAAATGTTCTTAGAATCGATTGTATTTACAGATAAATAATTGCTAACCAAATTTCCTGTTAGGTTTGAAAATGGTGCTACAATATTAGTGTAGCGATTATTGTGCTTCATTAATACGCCAACAGATTCATCGAAGGCATACCATAAGTTCGATTGAGAATCCTGACTTAGTGCATTTATAAATGGAATGTTTTTAAAGAGGTTGCTAAGCTTTTTATCTTCATAAAATAAATCCTGCTCCTGCGAATATTTGTAGAAATGATTGTTAGTTTGAAAGTACAATTGGTTATCAATTTTCTGAATGCTTCCAATATTTTTGTATTGAGGAGTCAGCCTGTCTATTTTTTTGATGGTTGAAAATCTTTTCAAATCAGTACTAAGAGACATTCTGTAAATGGACTCATCTTTTTTAAGCCATAAGTAAGACTGGTCTAACTCAAAACTATTAGAAGATTTATCAAAACCCAGAATCTGATTTTTATACACCAATCCGGCCGGTGTTTTCTGGAAAACGGCAAATCCATCATAATTTGATCCTATAAAAAAACCTGGTCGGTTTGGTATATTCTTAAATCCAAAATATCCTTTAGAGTCAATAGAATGGGTAACACGTCCTTCTTTAATCACTAAAGCTCCTCTGTTATTAGAGCAAATTAACTCATTTTCAATAACTTGTACGTTCCACGATTGCGCCGTTGTTCCTTCGACCAGCTTAAAGGTATCTTCTTTAAAGCTGTTATTCCATGCGTGGTAAAAAACACCCTGATTGGTGGCAACATATAAATTTCCCTCATAAATTACCGAAGCATATACGGTACTGATATCATAACTGAAACCAAAATAGGTAAAAGGCGATCCTTCATTTACAAAAGCAATACCATTGTCAAGACCAAGCCACAAATTGTTTTTATTGTCAATAAAGGAGGTAAGAACAGTATTGTTTTGTAAACCTTTTTTACGATTTACGTGCTGAATTATTTTACCATTAAAATCGCAAATTGCTATACCGTCAAGTACTGAATTTAAGACAATAAAGTTGTTTTTGATCAACACGCCGCCAAGTGAGTTATTTTTTTTGACAAAATTATTGGCCTCGGTATTCCAGGGCTTTACAGTATTGTTCTCGTATATAAATAATCCCTTGTCAAGTGTTATAACTAAGATTTTGTTTTTGTCGAGCGCGTGCATGGCCCAGATCTCGGTATTGTTAAAGATTGTCGTATTGGGCAATTCTATCAATTTGCCATTTTTGTATTCAAATAAACCTTTGCCTTCATCCTGAAAGTAAAGCTTGTTTTGAACTACAAATGAAAATTGAAATCGAGTTGGAGCTTCTAGAATAGTTAATTTGTTGTTTTTAAAAATATAAGCTCTGGCAAATGACTGAAAAATAGTTTCCTTGTTAAAGGTGTGTATTCTCCAGATAAAATCAATTATTTTGATTTTGTTTTTGTCTACTCTTTTAGCAAGAGACGTATATTTAAGTTTTCCTTTTTCATTTGGCTGAAAATAACCGAACTCATTATAACCACCCACGAAAATTTTACCGGATTTATCAATTTTCAAACAGCGTACAGAAGTAAAATTAGGCAAAGTATATTTTCTCCACGATGAACCATCGAATTGTAAAAGGCCGTTATTATTAGCAAAATATAAATTACCATTCTTGTCCTGTCCAATATCCCAATTTTGTGTCCCTCCTTTATATTCATTTCGCTTGTAATTTCTTACATCTGGTAATCCAATGCTTTTAACTTGTGCAAAAAGTGTAGTTAGGAATAATGTAAAAAAAGTTATAATAAAATATGATTTTATCAATTTCATAAATTTTCAAATTTATTTAGCAGGTTTAATTTTAACTTATTGAATATCAATGGTTTATTGTGAATTAATAGCTACTATATCGAGGTAGTTTAGTCGTTTTATTAATAAAAATACGCATTTTATACAATTGTAGTGTTTATTTTTTTAATTAACATTTTACTAACATCTATTATTTTATAATTATATATTTAGAAATCAATTATTTAAAAAAAATATGATGTGTTTTTGTATGGTAAATAATTTTGGTTTGATGTGTTTTTGTAATGAAATTTAGTTGTGGATAGTAAAAAAATAACATTATTATTGCATCAAATTACTAATTAATTAACCAAAATTTTTAGAAAAATGAAATTAACAAAACTATTTATTTTTTGTATTTCATCTTTGTTATTCTCGGTTATAGCTGTGGCTCAGGACGTCACGGTAAATGGGATGATAAAAGATGAAACTGGAATGCCAGTTCCAGGTGCAACAGTTTTATTAAAAGGAACAACGAAGTCAACGGCATCAGATTTTGATGGAAAATTTCAAATTCAAGTACCATCAAACGGTGTTTTGACGGTTACTTTTATTGGATACAGTGCAGTTAATGAAGCTGTAAACGGAAGAACAAATATTTCAATTCAATTAAAAGCAGAATCACAATCCTTAAATGAGGTTGTGGTAGTTGGATACGGTACACAAAAGAAGGCAGTAGTAACTGGAGCTATCTCTAGTGTAAAATCTGCTGATCTTGAAAAAGTTCCAAACGGAAGAGTAGAACAGGCACTACAAGGTAGAGTTGCCGGTGTTACGATTGCTTCTAGCTCAGGACAGCCGGGTGCACCTTCTACAATCCGTATTCGTGGTATAACTACTTTTGGTGATGGTGGAAACAATCCTTTATGGGTAGTAGACGGTAACGTTGTTGATGCGGGTGGAATAGGTTACTTAAATCAATCGGATATTGAATCTATCGAGGTTCTTAAAGATGCTGCTTCTGCTGCAATTTATGGAACACGTGCTGCAACAGGGGTAATTTTAGTTACTACTAAAAAAGGTAAATCAGGAAAAATATCGGTAAACTATACTGGTTTCTCAGGAGTTTCTTCTGCAGCAAAAAAACTTGATTTATTGAACGCAACAGAATATGCTACAGTTATGAATGAAAAGTCTGTAGCAGATGGTGGAGCCATTAGATATCCAAACCCTGGAGCCCTAGGCAAAGGAACAGATTGGCAAGATGCTATTTTTAATGACCATGCTTACAGATATTCTCATGAATTAAGTATTAGTGGTGGTGGAGAATTCTCAACTTTTTATGCTTCTTTTGGTATTCAGGATCAACAAGGTATTGTAACAAGTGATATTTCTAACTACACCAAAAAGAGTTTTCGTTTAAACTCTACGCATAAAATTTCTAAGTATTTTACTTTTGGACAAACTTTTGGTTACACAAGACAAAAAACTTTAGATGTTGGAAATAAAAACAGTGAATTTGGAGGGCCTTTAAGTTCTGCAATCAACCTGGATCCAACTACACCTTTAGTCGTTACAGATCCGGCTGTTGCTAATGCGGCACCTTATTCTACAAATCCTGTAATGCGTGACGCTAATGGAAATCCTTACGGAATTTCTACTGTAGTAGGTCAGGAAATGACAAACCCGTTAGGATATGTTCAAACCCGTTTAGGAAGATACCAATGGTCTGATGATTATGTTGGTAATGCTTATCTTGAAGCAAATGTTGCCAATGGTTTAAAATTTAGAACTACAATTGGTGGTAAAATGGCCTATTGGGGAGAGCAAGGTTTTACACCAGTAAACTTCTTGAGTTCAAACGTAAATACGCTTAAAAACAGTTACTATCAAATCAACAGAAAATCATTTGCATGGAACATTGAAAACGTTCTTACCTATGCAAAGAAATTTGGTGATCACAACGTAAGTGTGTTATTAGGACAAGGAACTTATGTTGAAAACATAGGTGGTGAAACAGGAAACACATTGTTTGGTTTGCCTATTACAAGTTATAGAGATGCGTCATTCGATTTTGATATTCCACAATCAGACAGAAGCAGCACAACAGATGATTACATTCAGCATAAAGTAACTTCTTTATTTAGCCGTATTAATTACGACTACAAAGAAAAATACCTTTTTATGGGAGTAGTTCGTCGCGATGGATCAACTCGTTTTGGAGAAAATAACAAATTCGGAGTTTTCCCTTCATTCTCTTTAGGATGGGTAGCCTCTAAAGAAGAATTTTGGAAAGAAAATGAAGTAGTAAACAGCCTGAAATTTCGTGGAGGTTACGGAGTTGTTGGTAATGATAACTTAGATGATTTTAGATATTTATCTTTAGTTTCAGGTGGATACAACTATTCTTTTGGAAATACCGGAGCAATAACAACAGGTTACGCAAACGTAACTCTTGATAATCCTGATTTGAAATGGGAAGAGACTTCTCAAACTAGTTTTGGTTTAGATGCGAGATTGTTCAATGATTTCAATTTTACTTTCGATTATTACAAAAAAAGAACAACAGGTATTTTACGCAAAGTTGTAATACCTGGATATGTAGGAGTTGCAGAACAGCCATGGGCAAACGTTGCTGATATGGATAACAGCGGTCTTGAGTTTGAATTAGGTTACAAGAAAAGATTGGGTGACTTTAACTTAGGAATAAACGGAAACGTTGCAACCCTGAAAAACGAAGTTACTTATGTAGGTTCTGGTACTGATTTTATTATTGGAGATGCTTCTTTCCAGTCTATGGGACCTGTTACAAGAACTCAGATAGGCCATTCATACAATGAATTTTATGGATATAAAACAGCAGGAATTTTTCAAAACCAAGCAGAAATTGCTTCTTATACCAATGCTGCAGGCGGGTTAATTCAGCCAACGGCTAAGCCAGGAGATTTCCGTTGGGTTGACAATAACGGTGATGGTTCTATTTCTGATGATGACAAACAATTCTTAGGAACAAGTTTACCAAAATTAACTTTCGGTTTAACTGTAAATTTAGATTATAAAAACTTCGATTTCATGGCATTTGCACAAGGAGCCTCAGGAAACAAAATTTTCCAGGGATTACGCAGATTAGATATCTTAAATGCAAACTATCAAACAGAAGCTCTTGGACGTTGGAACGGAGAAGGAACATCAAACGATTATCCTAGACTTGCAAACAATGACGGAAACGGAAACTTTAGTAAAATGTCTGACTTCTATCTTGAAAAAGGAGATTATGTACGTTTGAAAATTGTTCAGTTTGGTTACACATTCCCGGTTAATTTGTCTTCTAAAATTGGTGCCGATAAAATTCGTCTGTATGTTACAGGAGAAAACTTAATCACATTTACAAAGTATACTGGATACGATCCTGAAATTGGAGGCCAGGTATTAGGTATAGACAGAGGTATTTATCCACAAGCAAAATCATTTATGCTTGGCGCTAACTTACAATTTTAATACATAAAGAATCATGAAAAATATAAAATATAAATATATATACATTGCTATTGCAATAGCTGCCTTAACAGGTGCTTGCTCTGAAGACTTTGTTTCTATTGACCCAAAAGGATCTTTTCTATCTACAAGTTATTATAACAATGAGCAGCAGGCAACTGCTGCGCTTGTTGGGGTTTATGATCCTATCAGAAAAAATACCAGCGGATTTGAAAATTTAGTCGCCATGCTAAACGCAGGATCTGATGATTTCTACGCTGGTGGTGGTGGTGCTTCAGATGGTATGGGAATTCAAAATTTCTCTACACACTCACTAACTTCATTAATTATTCCGGGAAGTTTCTGGAATGATCATTACCAAGGTGTTTACAGAGCCAACGTATTGTTGTCAAAAATGTCTGGTGTTAAAATGTCAGATGCATTAAAAGTGAGATTTACAGCAGAATCAAAAGCGTTAAGAGGCTTGTACTATTTTAACTTAGTGAGATTGTTTAAAAACGTTCCTTTAATTCTGGAGCCGTTAACAACAGCAGACATGTTAGCAGTAGAACAGGCAACTCCTGAAGCAGTTTATGCGCAAATCGAAAAAGATTTACTAGAAGCAATTCCTGCTTTACCACCAGCAGTCGATGCTGCAACAGAATCAGGACGTTTGACCAGAGGTGCTGCTCAGGCATTATTAGGTAAAGTGTATTTATTTGAAGGAAAAAAAGCGGAAGCTGCTGCTATTTTAGCAGAGGTAAACGGAACTCCGGGAGCTCCAAATCAATACGGAAATAAATTGCTAAATAATTTTAGCGATTTATGGGTAACTACAAACAAGTTTAATGCTGAATCTCTTATTGAAGTATCACACACTAGTGCCGGTAACTCTGATTGGGGATTTTGGGGACAAGGTAGAGACGAAGGAAACTCGTTAAACGTTATGGTTGGGCCAAGAGGATATTCAAGACCTGCAAATTCTACTGCTCCAGACCTTCCTTCTGGATGGAGTTTTAGTATTCCTACTCAAAAATTATATGATGCGATGAAAGATGATCCAAGATTTGCAGCTACAATTTTAGACGTTAAAGCACTAAAAGCAGCAGGAAAAGCAGATTATATTGGAGGTTATCAGGACACAGGTTATTTCCTGAACAAATTTTTGCCAAGACAATCTGATGTTCGTACAGGTGGTGGTGCTGCAGAGTTGAACTACAAACAAAATTCGTATATCATCAGACTTGCAGATACTTACTTAATGGAAGCTGAAGCATTAGGATCCGGAGCAAGAGCTCAGGCATTATTAGATGCTGTTAGAGCAAGAGTTGGGTTAGCACCTGTTCCGGTAACATTGGCTGCTATTAAAAATGAAAGAAGATTAGAACTTGCAGGTGAAGGCCACAGATTCTTTGATTTAGTTCGTTGGGGCGATGCTGCAACTGTTTTAGCAGATAGAGGTTTTACTGCCGGTACTGATGAGATTTTCCCAATTCCGTTTGTTGAATTAACAGGTACAAAATTGAAACAAAATCCTAATTACCAATAACCACTCGGGACGGTTGTGCCAAAGCAAAATTCAGTGGAAAATTGTCTGCGGTGAGCTGTGTTAAAAATGACCGAACTGCTACAGTATCAAATGTGGTAAAATTTGCAGAATCAGGAAAAATTTATCTTCTAATCAGAAGTGGTGGTAATACGTTTACAAAAGACGGAATTACGGTTACTAAAATTGAGTTTAGAGGAAAATAATAAGTTTAAGTTAAGTTTAAGTTTGGTTGTAAATAGCCCATAATCATTATGAGTATGGGCTATTTTTTAAATCCTTAAACAATGAAATTGTGTTAGAAACAGTTTTCTGTAAAACTTCAAATTAGAATTAAATAATAAGAAAGAATGAAAAAAAATAGTTTAAAAATTCTATGTTTTTTGTTTTCGTTGTCGGCGTTTGCCCAACAACCCAAAACAAAAAAAGAGTTTACAACCAATGGAAAAAAAATAACAGTTTATACAACTGCTGAAAATTCAAAGCTGAGAATTACATCTACAGATAATTTAACTTTTTCAGCATCAAAACAACCTCTTGAAACCGAGACATCTGTTTTTGTAGAACCATCAAAAAAATTCCAGACTTTTATGGGAATCGGTGGTGCTATTACTGACGCGAGTGCCGAAATTTTTGCCAAACTTTCAAAAGAAAAACAAACTGAATTTTTAAATGCCTACTACGATAAAAATAAAGGAATTGGCTATTCTTTGCTAAGAACAACGATACAGAGTTCTGATTTTAGCAGTGGAAGCTACTCTTATATCGAAGAGGGAGACAAAGATTTAAAAACGTTTTCTATTGATCACGACAGGCAATATCGTATTCCGTTAATAAAGCAAGCTATTCAGACGGCTGGAGGAAAATTGCTGACCTATGTTGCGCCATGGTCGCCCAATGCTTTTATGAAAAGCAATAAAAATGTACTTAAAGGCGGAACATTATTACCGGAGTACCATCAGACCTGGGCAAATTTTTATGTCAAATTTATAAAAGCCTACGAGAAGGAAGGAATTCCGATTTGGGGAACTTCAACTCAAAATGAACCAATGGCGGTTCAAACCTGGGAATCTTGTATTTATACAGCTGAAGAAGAAAGAGATTTTATTAAAAATTTCCTTGGACCAACGCTTAAAAAAGAAAAACTCGAAAAGGTAAAAATCATTGCCTGGGATCATAATCGTGATTTAATGAATCAAAGAGCCAATGTTATTTACTCTGATCCAGAAGCTTCAAAATATGTTTGGGGAATGGGTTTTCACTGGTACGAAAACTGGTCAGGAGGCGCATCAATGTTTGAGAATGTAGCCAAAGTAAAAGAGGCATATCCGGATAAAGGTTTGATGTTTACAGAAGGATGCGTGGAAAAGTTTGATGCCAAAAAATATCAATTTTGGGGCAACGGCGAAAGATACGGTATCTCTATGATTAATGATTTTAATAACGGAACTGCCGGCTGGACAGACTGGAACATTCTTTTAGATCAAAATGGCGGACCCAATCATGTTGGAAATTTTTGTTTTGCACCTATTCATGCTGACACGAATACAGGAGAGTTAATTTACACGCCTTCTTATTATTATATCGGGCATTTTTCAAAATTCATTCGCCTCAATGCAGTAAGAGTGAGTTCTGCAGTAAGCAGAAGCGCATTATTAAGTACTTCATTTTTGAATGCTGATGGCACAATGGCCACTATAGTAATGAACCAGACAGACAAGGAAGTTACCTATAATTTAATTATAGCAACTGAAAAGACTGTAGTTGAAATTCCGGCACATGCTATACAGACACTTGTCTATTAATGTTTTATAAGAGTACGAGGGTTGAACTGAATCATCCATTTTAGCCCTCACTTACTTCATTTTTAAGTTAAACCTTTTTTTGAAAAGTAACAATGAAAGCCATAAATAGAATTTTAATAGCTACTTCACTAGTGCTGCATTTCAGCTGCTCTTCATCAAAGGCTGTGGATCATAGTACTATATCTGCATCCAAATCAAGCAAAAAAGTACAGGTATATACTACTGCCGAAAACACGAATTTGAGATTATCATTATCTAATAATCTAATTTCAAAGTCGACTACACAACAAACAAATTCAACAGTCTCTATTATTATAGATCCCACAAAAACGGATCAGACTTTTTTAGGAATTGGAGGTGCTATTACAGATGCAAGCGCCGAAGTTTTTGCCCAATTGTCTCCTAAAAAGCAACAGGAATTTCTAACGGCTTACTACGATAAAGAAAAAGGAATTGGCTACTCTCTCGCCAGAACGAATATTCATAGCTGCGATTTTAGCAGCGAAAGTTATACTTATGTTACAGAAGGGGACAAAGAACTAAAAACCTTCAACATAGAGCACGATAAAAAATACCGAATACCATTAATCAGAAAAGCAATTGAAACTGCCGGCGGGAATTTAACTTTATTTGTAAGTCCTTGGAGTCCCCCAGCTTTTATGAAAGACAATAATGATATTTTGCACGGCGGCGTTCTTTTGCCTGAGTTTGCACAATCGTGGGCCAATTATTATGCTAAATTTATTAAGGAATATGAAAAAGAAGGTATTCCAGTTTGGGGCTTATCTATTCAAAATGAACCTATGGCCAAACAAAGATGGGAATCCTGCATTTATACGCCCGAAGCTGAAAGAGATTTTTTGAAAAATTTTCTCGGACCCACTTTAGCAAAAGAAGGATTAGGGGATAAAAACATAATAATTTGGGACCATAATCGAGGTGATCAGTTAGAAACCAGAGCCAAACTCGTTTTCTCAGACCCTGTAGTTTCAAAATACGCCTGGGGAATAGGATTTCACTGGTATGAAACCTGGAGAGGCGGGCCTCCGCAATTTCAATCTGTAGCAAATGTACACAAGGCTTTTCCAGACAAAAATCTAATTTTTACAGAAGGCTGTGTTGAAAAATTTGATGCTGCTAAATTTCAATTTTGGGGAAATGCAGAACGCTACGGCCTCAACATGATTAATGATTTTAATAATGGAACCGTAGGCTGGACAGATTGGAATATTCTTTTAGACCAAAAAGGAGGACCTAATCATGTAGGCAACTTTTGTTTTGCTCCAATTCATGCAGACATTCCAAAAGATGAGCTGATCATTACGCCAATGTATTATTATATCGGACATCTTTCAAAATTTATTCAGCCCAAGGCCAAAAGAATAAGCCAAACCATTAGTGCTCAAACCCTTTTAAGTACGTCGTTTAAAAATCCCGACGGAAAAATCGCCACTATTGTCATGAACCAAACCGATAAAGAGGTTGTTTATAGCTTAATAAACAACGCTTTAAAAACTACTATAACTATTCCGCCACATGCCATACAAACCCTTGTATACTAATGGTACTACTAACTAAAACCAATAAAATGAAATTAAATTTAAAAAATACGATCAAAGTGCTGTTTTTTGCCATACTTGTGTTCGCACAGGTAAAATGCTCGTCATCAAACGATGCCACAGATCCTACACCGGTTCTTCCTCCTGTTGTACCGCCGCCGGTTGCAACTACCAACGACGTAGATTTTTGGCTGACTAAAGGAGATCAAAGTGTTTTATTAGCAAAACAAGCCGGAACTTTAGGCTTTGGCACTACGGTTAATAATTATACTAATATTGAAGTAAACGAAGCGCAAAAATACCAAACAGTAGATGGTTTCGGTTATACTTTAACCGGCGGAAGCGCTGATATGATTAATCAGTTAAATGCATCAAAAAAGACTGCTTTATTACAGGAATTATTTGGCTCAGGCGAAAATTCAATTGGCATCAGTTATCTGAGAATTAGTATTGGCGCATCAGATTTGAATGCGACACCTTTTACCTATAACGATCTGCCGGCAGGAGATACCGATTTAGAATTAGCAAAATTCTCTCTGGATAAAGACAAAGCTGGAGTAATTGCCCTTTTAAAAGAAATCCTGGTTATTAACCCAAAGATTTTAATTATGGCAACACCATGGTCAGCACCAGTCTGGATGAAAGACAAAGAAAGTTTTATTGGTGGAAAATTACAAACGAAATATTATGACATATACGCCAAATATTTTGTAAAATACATTCAGCAAATGAAGGCGGAGGGAATTACAATTGATGCTATAACGCCTCAAAATGAACCCTTGCATGACGGAAACAATCCAAGCATGTATATGTCTGCAGCAGAGCAGGCCAATTTTATTAAAAACAATTTAGGTCCGGCTTTTAAAGCAGCAAATCTTAAAGTAAAAATTATTGCTTACGATCATAACTGTGATAATCCCAATTATCCTAAAGCAATTTTGGCAGATGCAGATGCCAATCCTTTTGTAGACGGATCTGCGTTTCATTTGTATGCAGGAGATATCAGTGCGCTGACGAATGTTTACAATTCCTATCCGACCAAAAATGTATATTTTACAGAACAGTGGACTTCATCTGAAGGAAGTTTTAGCGGAGACCTAAAATGGCATGTACGTAACGTGATTATTGGTTCAATGAGAAATTACAGCAAAAATGCGCTAGAATGGAATTTAGCCAATAATGGTGCTTTTCAGCCTCATACAGATGGAGGATGTTCGATGTGTAAAGGCGCTTTGACCATCACGACAAGTGAAACTTTTCAGCGTAATATTGCTTACTACATCATTGCGCATGCTTCAAAATTTGTTCCGATGGGATCTGTAAGAATTGGAAGTAATTCTGGCGGCGATCTTCAAAATGTTGCTTTTATTACGCCTTCGGGATCAAAAGTCTTAATTGTTGAAAATGATGGTACAACAAACCTAATGTTCAATATCAAGTTCAATAATAAATGGGTAACAACCTCTTTAGACGCTGGAGCTGTTGGTACTTATACCTGGAAATAATCAGATAATAGATAAGAAAATCATTTTCTCAGATGAAAAAAATAATTATAACCGTACAGCTTTTGTTTTCGATCACGGTTTTTGGGCAAGGTTTTTTGCACAGAGACGGACAAAATATTGTAGACGGAAATGGTAAAAATATACTATTAAGAGGTCTTGGCCTGGGCGGCTGGATGGTTCAGGAAGGCTATATGTTACAAACACAAGCTTTTGCGAGTCCGCAATATCAAATTAAACAAAAAATTCAGGAAGTAGCCGGAGAAAAAGGAACGAAAGAATTTTATGCTGCTTACAAAGCAAACGGAATCACAAAACGTGATATCGATTCGCTTGCAGCCTGGGGTTTCAATTCGGTTCGTTTGCCTATGCACTACAATTTGTACACACCATCTATTCAGGAAGAAAAAAATGGTGAAATTACCTGGATCGAAGAAGGCTTTACCATTACAGATAATTTACTGAAATGGTGTGCCGAAAATAAAATGTACCTCATATTAGATTTGCATGCAGCTCCGGGAGGACAAGGAAATGATGCAGCAATTTCTGATTATGATACTACAAAACCAGCACTTTGGCAAAGCGAAGCCAACCAGAAAAAAATGATTGCTTTATGGAAAAAACTGGCTTCACGTTACAGAGACAATCCCTGGATTGGAGCCTATGATATTATCAACGAGCCCAACTGGAACTTTACAGGAGAGAATAAAAACGGCTGCGATGAAAATTCAAACGGACCTTTAAGAGATTTGATGGTGGCTGTTACCAAAGCAATTCGTGAAGTAGATACCAATCACATGGTTATTATTGAAGGAAATTGCTGGGGAAATAACTACAACGGAATTTTCCCTTTATGGGATGATAATATGGCGTTGAGCTTTCATAAATACTGGAACTACAATGATAAAGAATCTATTCAGAAAATGTTAGATTACAGGACAAAATACAACGTTCCGATTTGGCTGGGAGAAAGTGGAGAAAATTCGAATGTCTGGTTTAAGGACGCACTTACTTTAATGGAAAACAACAATATTGGATGGGCGTTTTGGCCAATGAAAAAAATCGAAAATATTGCCGGCGTAACTTCAGTAACGAAAACGCCTGAATATGAGACATTATTGAAATACTGGAAAGATGGCGGAAAAAAACCAACGGAAGATTTTGCCAAAAAAGCCTTGATGAAAATGGCGGATAACTTTAAAATGGAAAACGTTACAGTAAAGCCAGATGTTATCGACGCGATGTTTAGACAAGTACAGACCAATGATACAAAACCTTATAAAAAACATTTGATTCCGGGAAAAATTATAGCCACGCACTATGATTTGGGAACCAATGGATTTGCCTATTCTGATAAAGATTTTGTGAATTACAAAGTAGCAACAGGAAATTTTGATGCCTGGAACAAAGGAAACACTATGAGAAATGATGGTGTCGATATTTTGCCTTGTCAGGACGCGGGATCAAATGGTTACCAGGTCTCTTTTATTGAAGATGGAGAATGGCTTCAGTTTACATCAGAAGTTAAAAAACAAAATATTTATAAAGTTGCCATTCGCTATTCGAGTGAAAATTCAGAAGGAAAATTGCATTTAGAAACCGAAAACGGCGACAAATCTGAAACCATTACGCTTGCCCCAACAGCTAACAAATGGAAAACGGTGTTTTTATCCGGAGTCAACCTAAAGGCGGGAACAAATAAAATAAAAGTAGTTTTTGAAAAAGGAGGTTTTAATTTGAATTATCTGGATTTTTCTGAAGCTAAAAAATAAGATTGAAGTATAGAATAATCAAAAAAGAATGCCATGATAAATCTGATTTTGATTATAGAAGAGTGTTTAATTAACATTCTTTTTGGAGTTAATTTTTTTCAGTAAAGACTTGAAAAATCTAGCTTTACAAGATTAAAATTTTTAAAAGATGAAAAAGATCAATACAATTGTTTTTGCCGTAATACTACTTTTAGGAAGTGGTGTATTTTATGGTCAGAATGTAAAATTAATGACCTATAACATTCGCTTAGATGTTGCATCTGACGGAGAAAATGCCTGGCCAAACCGAAAGGATTATTTTACTTCTCAAATACAGTTTTACAGTCCGGATATTTTTGGAGTGCAGGAAGCGTTGCCAAATCAGGTTATCGACATCGCCTCTGCCTTACCCCCTTATAATAAGTTTGGAGTAGGAAGAGAAGAAGGAGGAACCGGAGAAGCCTGTACGATTTATTATAAAAAAGATCGTTTTAAAGTTCAGGATGCTAATACATTTTGGTTGTCAGAAACACCAAATGTAGTTTCAAGAGGATGGGATGCGGCTTGCAACCGAGTTTGTACCTATGGACTTTTTACAGATTTGAAAACGAAAAAAACATTTTGGGTTTTTAACCTGCATCTCGATCACATGGGTGAAGATGCAAGAGTAAAGGGAGTGCAGTTGGCGCTTTCTAAAATTCAAACCATTAACAGCAAAAAATATCCTGTTTTTTTAATGGGAGATTTTAATTCAGAACCGAATACAAAACAGATTCTGGAAATAAAAAAAGTAATGAATGATACCCGCGAGGTTTCTATAGAAAAACCTTTTGGACCCGCCGGAACTTTCAACGGTTTTAAACATGATAAACCCGTTACATTATTGATAGATTACATATTTGTGTCTCAAAATAGTGGACTAAAAATTAAAAAACACGCAGTTCTAAGTGATTCTAAAGATCTAAAATATCCTTCAGATCATTTACCTGTCTTAATAGAAATAGATTAAAAAATGAAAAACAGCATCAAAAAACTTCAAATTTTACTTTTACTGCCTCTTATTGCAATTCAGATAAAATGTGGATCTTTAAAAAATACCAATTCCGGTAAAGTAGAATCGTGGATCACCACTACAGATGAATCATTAAAATTGCAAAAACAGAACGACTTGGTTTTTAATTCAGAAATGAATGCCAACCAGACAATTTTGATAGACGCTTCTCAAAAATTTCAAACCATCGAAGGTTTTGGATTTTCGTTAACCGGAGGAAGTGCTCAGGCAATTTTAAAATTGGATAAAGCAAAAAGAGAAGCACTGCTTCAGGAACTTTTTTCAAGAAAGGAGAATGCTATTGGTTTGAGTTATTTGAGAATAAGTATTGGTGCCTCTGATTTGAATGAAAGTGTTTTTTCATACGACGATATGCCCGAAGGACAAACTGATTTAAAACTGGAAAAATTCAATCTGGGACCGGATTTAAAAGATGTTGTACCCGTTTTAAAAGAAATTTTAGCCATTAATCCGAAGATAAAAATTATGGGTTCTCCGTGGTCGCCACCCGTTTGGATGAAGGACAACGGAAGCTCAAAAGGCGGAAGTCTGCAACCTAAATACTATTCTGTTTATGCACAATATTTTGTAAAATACATTCAGGCCATGAAAGCACAAGGAATTGTAATTGATGCTATCACGCCTCAAAATGAACCTTTGCATCCTGGAAATAATCCGAGTTTGCTAATGCTTGCAGAACAACAGGCAGATTTTATTGGGAATCATTTAGGTCCCGCTTTCGCGAAAGCCAACATCAAAACTAAAATTGTAATTTACGATCACAATTGCAACAAGCCCGAATATCCGTTAACGATTTTAAACGACCCAAAAGCGTTGCCATTTGTGGCCGGTTCAGCTTTTCATTTGTATGAAGGAGATATTAGTGCACTTTCTAAAGTTCATGATGCTTATCCAAACAAAGATTTGTATTTTACCGAACAATATACAGGATCAAAAAGCAGTTTTGAGTCTGATTTGAAATGGAGCGTTAAAAATGTTGTAATTGGTTCTATGAGAAACTGGAGTGTCAATGCGCTTTCGTGGGGATTGGCAAATGACGAATTTTACAAACCCTTTACACCCGGTGGCTGTTCTACTTGTAAAGGTGCGTTGATGATCGACCAAAACCAAAACATCAAAAGAGAAGTAGGGTATTATATTATTGGCCACGCTTCAAAATTTGTTCCCGAAGGATCCGTAAGAATTGGAAGTAATATTAGCGGAAACCTTTATAATGTTGCGTTCAGAACACCATCAGGGCAAATTGTACTGATTGTAGAAAATGACGGAACTGCAGCAGAAACATTCAAGATAAAATACAACCAAAAACAAATTTCAACTACTTTAAACGCTGGTGCTGTTGCTACTTACGTTTGGTAATTCAAAATTAAATCCATGAAGAGAAAGTTAACCACATTTGCCTTGTTGATGGTATCGCTTTTTGCGGCCGCACAACAAGAAACAATAGACCAAAAAGTAAATGCGCTATTGAAAAAAATGACCATTGAAGAAAAAATTGGTCAGCTTAATCAATATACAGGAGATAATTCTGCAACAGGGCCTATTACTATAAATCCAAACAAACAAGCCGAAATTAAGGCAGGAATTGTAGGTTCGATGCTAAATATTGTGGGCACAAAATACACCAGACAATACCAGGAACTCGCCATGCAATCCCGACTTAAAATCCCGATGTTATTTGGTCAGGATGTCATTCACGGTTACAAAACCACATTCCCGATTCCGTTGGCTGAAGCAGCAAGCTGGGATTTACAAGCTATAGAACTGGCCGCAAGAGTTGCAGCTACAGAAGCTTCTGCAAGCGGAATTCACTGGACATTTGCACCAATGGTTGATATTGGGCGTGATCCGCGTTGGGGCAGAGTGATGGAAGGTGCCGGAGAAGATACTTATCTGGGATCTAAAATTGCCTATGCAAGAGTAAAAGGTTTTCAGGGAAATAAACTGGGCGACTTAAACTCAGTGATGGCCTGCGTAAAACATTTTGCAGCGTATGGTGCCGCTGTAGGCGGAAGAGATTATAACTCTGTTGATATGAGCGAAAGAATGCTGTGGGAAACCTATTTGCCACCCTTTAAAGCAGCTTTAGATGCAGGTGCAGCAACTTTTATGAATTCCTTTAATGATTTAAACGGAATTCCGGCAACCGGAAACGTACACCTGCAACGTGATATCCTGAAAGGAAAATGGAATTTTCAAGGTTTCGTAGTTTCAGACTGGGGATCGATTGGAGAAATGGTCGCACACGGTTACTCTAAAGACCTTAAAGCGGCTGCACTTTCTGCCATTACAGCCGGAAGTGATATGGATATGGAAAGTAATGCGTATCGCTATCATTTAGCAGAATTGGTCAAAGAAGGAAAAGTACCTGTAGCTTTGATTGACGATGCTGTGAAACGAATTTTACGCAAAAAGTTTGAATTGGGCTTATTTGATGATCCTTACAAATATTCAGATGAAAAGAGAGCTGAAAAAGCACTCAGCAATCCTGAAAATCGAAAAGCAGCCCTGGATGTAGCTCAAAAAAGTATAGTATTACTGAAGAATGAAAACCAAATATTACCGCTTTCTAAAAGCCTGAAAACAATTGCCTTTATTGGTCCGATGGTCAAAGAGTACAAAGAAAACATGGGATTCTGGTCTGTAGAATTACCAGAGGTAGATTACAATAAATGGATCGTTTCGCAATGGGACGGATTGCAAAATAAAGTAGGCAAAAATACAAAATTGCTTTATGCTAAAGGTTGCGATGTAGACGGAACCAGCAAAGACGGTTTTGCAGAAGCCATTGCAACGGCCAAACAAGCCGACGTGGTTATTTTGAGTATTGGAGAAAAACGGGACATGAGCGGTGAAGCAAAAAGCCGAAGCGATCTTCACTTGCCAGGCGTTCAGGAAGATTTAGTAAAAGCAATTCAGGAAACAGGAAAACCGGTCGTGGTTTTGGTCAATGCAGGCCGACCTTTAATTTTTAACTGGACAGCAGACAATGTGCCTGCGGTTGTGTATACGTGGTGGTTAGGAACAGAAGCAGGAAATGCCATTGCCAATGTTTTATTTGGAGATTATAATCCGTCTGGAAAATTGCCTATGACTTTTCCGAGAGAAGTAGGGCAGGTGCCTATTTATTACAATCATTATAGTACAGGAAGACCGGCAAAAAACGAAAACGAAACCAATTATGTTTCTGCTTATATTGATCTTAAAAACTCACCTAAATTTCCTTTTGGATACGGTTTAAGTTATACAAAGTTTGATTACACCGGTTTGAAATTATCTTCGACGAAAATTAAAAGCAACGAAACCATTAAAGTTTCATTTCAGTTGTCGAACGTTGGAAAAGTGGCTGGAGAAGAAGTGGTGCAATTGTATCTAAAAGACAAATTCGGATCTGTTGTACGACCTGTTTTGGAACTGAAAGATTTTCAAAAAATAAAACTAAATGCAGGAGAAAGCAAAACAATTGAATTTACCATTGACAAAGAAAAACTCTCTTTCTATAATGATAAATTAGAATGGATAGCAGAGCCTGGAGATTTTGAGGTAATGATTGGAGCGTCGTCTGCAGACATCAAATTAAAATCTAATTTTGAGTTATATTAAAAACAGAAATCAATAAAAAGCAGAAAAAGCGGAGTGTAGTAACTCCGCTTTTTTATTTCAGTACAATCGATTTTTAATTAAAATGTTTTTTGAAATTGAATTTTAATTTATTCAAAAAGCCCTCTTCAATAATATCGACCCCAATTCCGAAATTACTGTCTGCCACTTCATGATGCGCATTTCGAAACTCTTCAAAATCCTCTTCCGGAATTTCTAAGTTCACCAAAGGTTTAAAGTCAATATAAACAGTCCCTCCGTTTTTGTTTATTTTTTTACGGCTTACATGATCAAAATATTTATTATGAATATTGCTTTCCTGTACCGTAAATTTTTCTGAGACATCTATTGTCTGGTCTGTCAAAAGTGTAATTTCATATTTTTCATTATCAAAATTATGCCAGAAAGTAACATCTTTATGCATAAAATCGCGCGCGGTATTTTTGACAATGTTGCGATCAAAATACATTAAAAAGCGATTGTTTTTACTGTCGGTAAAATAAGGGTTTTCAATAGTCGATTTATATTCGATAGTAAACTCATTCAGTTTTTTATCATCACTAACAATTTCAATTACGGCATCTTTAAATATATTTCTAAGATCGGTGCCGTTTCTGTCGTTAGAGTAATTTAGCGTATAGAAAAAGAAATTATTCCAGCTGTCGATAATTTCTCTTTTGTTAGTGTTTTTAAAATATCGGCGCATATTGTTGGCACGATTTCCTTTATAAATCGTTTTTAATTTTAGTTTGCCAATGTTTTTTTCTACAATAAGCTCCGATTTTTCATCAACCGCGTAATAAGAAAAACGATGAGGCGGTTTAATTTGCAGTTCTAAATTGGGTTTAATTTCCAGGTAATGCATAAAAAACATAAAACCACGATTTTCTATCAATCCAAATTCGTCTCGGGTAGTGGCATCGACAAAATAACTTTCATCTTTGTAATTGATTTTTACAATTACATGATTAAAAGTTAGCAAAGACGGGAGATAATATTTCATGTAAAAGTCTGTATTGAAGTTGACCAGAATAATAGAAGAATCAACACCAATATAATCTAAAATGACTTTTAATAAAACAGATTTTGCTTTACAATCGCCCTGTTTGTTGGCAAATGTTACAGCCGGCTCCTGCGGTTTATGACCGTTCATCTCATCTGCATTAAAAATGTAGTTGATATGATTTTGAACGTATTCGACAGCAAATTGCAGCTGCTCATCTTTGTTCGTTATTTTGTCCAGTTTTTCAACTAAGTCAGGAGCAAATTCTTTTAATGAGGCTTCCTCAAAAATAGCATCATAAATAGGAGAAATATAGTTCGATAAATCTTTCCAGTTACTCTCTGTCGCAAAATCGATAAAAGGAGAAACTTCGCGGTTTGAATCTACAAAATTGATATAGTTATCTTCTTCAATTATATATTGTTCCCCTTTTTTCAGGTAGTTAATTTCAGGTTCAAGAACATTTCCATCTTCATCTCTAAAAAAAGTTTTTTTGTAGGCGATGGTTTTGTCACGATCATTTTTAAAAGTGAATTTGTACTTTCCGTAAGCCCAATAACTATCGGGTCCAACCCAAACATATTTACAAAATTCCTTACGTAAAAAATCACGCTCAGTAAAAATTTTAACTCTGGAATCTTCCATAATCAAAATGTCGTATAAGCGAAGATCCTTAATAGTAAGATTTACTTTTTTGTTACTGCTCAAAACGCCGCCGCCACTTTGGTTTTCGCTGTCGAGTATTTTAAATTTAGTATCGGCAATTTTATCCACCAAAACGCCATCTCGTAAAACACTAATTCTATGTATAAGATACGTTTCGTTTTCTTCAAGTACAATATCAACAACAGAAGCTCTTTCTAAATTGGCAGGTTCGTTTAGCGTGTAAGCCAGACAAGTATATTCGTTGTTTTCATTTTCACTCGTATAATATATTTTATCTAAAAAATAGCAGTAATCACGCCCTTCATCTGCTTGTTTTTGAGAGAATTCAGATTCTTTAATATATTCAAGAAGTTGGCTGTCACTAATATCTGAAGCCCATTGTTCCGGCTTTTGAATTTTGTAATTCTCTGTTTGAATAAGATGTTCCATTGCAGTTTTAAATGTTTTTTTAATAGTTGAATACGTATAATCTTATGTTAGCATACAAGTAAAGATATATAATTTTAATAATAATTGTCGCTCTTCAAAAATTAAATTTCTTTACAGAATCGCTATTTTATTGATCGTGACAAGAGTGTTAAAAGATATATTTTTATGATTATTAAAAAGCCACCACTTGAGTTTAGTCTTTTATAAACATAAAAAAACCTTACATTTTGTAAGGTTTAATAAAGGTATAAGTAAGATCTGAAAATTGAAGTTCAGCGTGTAAGTATATAATTTTGAAATTACTTTAAAACAGTGTGAATAAAGTCAATAGCACCAATTCCTTTATACGAAGCATACAAAGCTTTATCAAAAGCTTCTCGTTTGGCTTTTTTATCTTTTGAATCTGTTTCGACAATCATTTGGTTGAAAATTTTTTCCTGCTCCTGACTGTATTTTATAGACTCTTCTAAAAGATAGGTTTTAGAAACAAATCCAAACGAAGTCCAGATTTTAGTTCTAATCTTTTGATTTATATTTTTTAACGAATTGGTAATCATATCTCTTGCATTAAATTTTTTGCATTTCTAAAAGAGCTGCAACATTAAATTATTCCCTTTTTTTTAAATCAATAAAAAAATAATTTTAAATGTGTTATTACGACGCAATGTACTTATTTTTTTTAAATTGGTTTTTAATTTTACGTTAAAATTGTAATACATAAACTTATCTGTAGCTGCTGTTTCTAAAAAATAAGCTTTGAATTGCAGTAAAATAGAGTTAGTTTTTATTAAAATGAATTACATTGCGCGATAATTTGAACCGAAAAGTGTATCTAATTGAAATTTGAATGCTAAGAGACATTATAGAAAATAATCACAATTATCAACCCGGACTATCTATTGACTGTGTCATCTTTGGTTTTCATGATAATCAACTTAAAGTTTTATTGATTAAGATACCAAATCGCCAAACATGGTCGCTCCCCGGCGGATTTATTCCTATTGACCAGGATATTGATACTGCAGCAGTCACCGTTTTAAACGAAAGAACCGGTGTTGAGGGTGTTTTTTTAAGGCAATTTGCAACCTTTGGAAAAGTAAAACGAAACGACCAACACTTCAATGAAAACGTGTTGCAATATTTACAAATTGAAGAAGAAAAAGGAAAATGGCTCATGCGCCGTTTTGTTACCATAGGATATTATGCACTGGTCGATTTTTTAAAGACGATTCCCAAACCTGTCAATCAGGATGAGGTTATCGAATGGATTGATCATAAAGAAGTCCCTGAACTTATACTGGATCACAAGGAAATCCTGGATAAAGCGCTAAATACGTTACGAATAGAGTTGAATTTGATGCCTGTTGGATATAACTTACTACCCGAGAAATTTACAATGCCCGAACTCCAAAAATTGTATGAAACAATTCTGGATAAAAAACTGGACCGAAGAAATTTTCTTAGAAAAATAACCAACATGGGAATTTTGACCAAACTCGACGAAAAGAAAAGCAATGTTGCACATAAAGCACCAAATTTGTATACTTTTGATAAAGACAAATACGAAGAAGTCCTTAAAAATGGTTTAAATCAAGGTTGGTAAAGTACTATTGAACGTAAACAAACAAAGTGATTATGGTCTCAGTTGAAACTTTTAGAAAATTGGCTCTTTCTTTTCCGGATGTTTCTGAAGAAGCTCATTTTGAAAAAATATCCTTTCGAATCAAAAAGAAAATCTTCGCCACCTTTGATGAAAAGAATAACAGAGCTGTTGTAAAATTAGACCAAATCGATCAATCTGTTTTTTGTGCATCAAGCGAAATGATCTGTTGCCCGGTTCCCAATAAGTGGGGCAAACAAGGCTGGACCATTGTAGAGCTTTCAAAAGTAAGACCTGAAATGTTTGAAGATGCGCTGATCGATCTTATGAAAATGTGCGATCAACAAAAAAGTAATTTTCTATTTTACAATCGTTCTAAAAGTCAAATTTACCCGAGGTTTAGAAGTGGTTTTAGTGGGCGGTAACCGATGCAGCCAATGTGTTTGCGTTTCATCTTTCATAACCAGCAAACTTCCATGTTCCAGAATTAAAGAAACCGTCTCTTTGCTTTGTTTGTGTTTGAAGGCAAATTTGCGCTCAGCACCAAAACTTACGGAACCAATTGCACCATTTTTCTTTAAATCTTTTTCGGCATCACTGTGCCACGCCATTCCTTCGTCACCGGAATGATACAAATTGAGCAAACAGGAATTGAAAGTTTCACCGGTTTTTTCTTCAATAATTGTTTTTAGTTCCAAAAGCTCTTTTGTCCACAGAAGTGCTTTTTTGGTGGTATTCGAATAGGTATATTCAAAACCCGAATCACCATACCATGCTACTTTTCGCTTCGTAATAATTAATTTTCCAAAGATGATGGCTTCGTCATTTTTCCATTCGATAGTATTCAAAAGAAGATCCAGATAACGATTTGAATCATCTCGTGAAAACAATTTTCCGTAATAATTCACCGTTCCGTCTTTCGGAAGTAAATTGGTTGTTTCGTCTGTCTGCGGATTAAATAAGTCCATTTTTCCAGTTTTGATAGTCTGTTTTCATGCAATGTCCGCAAGGTCTGAAGCCATTTTGTCGGGCTTCATCTTCAGATAAAAAGAAAACCCGATTTTCACGTTTCATTCTTTTTCCTGAGGCACATCGCAGCGTTCCGTAAATTTTAAGTTTCCGATTTCCGCTAAAGCAAATTTCTGCATTTTTAATTTTATTTAGAAGATATGAGTTTGAAATTTTATCGTGTCTAATCATTTTTTAAGGTTCAAAGTTGCAGAGTTTCAGAGGTACTAAGGTTTAGAGGTTTAAATATACAGAGGTTTAAAGGTTCAAAGATACAGATGCACAAAGATGCCAGCTTACAAGAAAACCTCTGAACCTCTGCAACTTTGCACCTTAATTTAACGCATCATGAAAAATAATTCCCAAGGTATGTCTTTCGCCAGAATGAATTTCGCTAACGCCATGTTTCATATTCACGCGATAATATCCTTTTGAGCCTTTTACCGGTCTGAAATTGGTTGTAAATACCAAAACATCTCCTTTTTTAGGTTTCAGCACCATCGCTTTAGATTGCGCTCTGGGCGTTTGTTGTGTTAAAACAAATTCGCCTCCGGTAAAATCTTCGTCGGGTTTGTTTAGAAAAAGTACTATTTGTATAGGAAAATAAACATCTCCGTATAAATCCTGATGCAAAGTATTAAAACCGCTTTTACCATATTTTAAAATTAAGACAGTTGCTTTTAGTTGGTTATTTTCGTGACATTGCTTTAATAATTCGGCATGAGTTTCCGGAAAAACAGTAGTTATATTTAATGCTTTCATCCAGGCATTTGCAATTGGTGCTAACTTTGGATAAAAGGCTGAACGAATGTTTAGAATTAAATCTGGAAGTGGATAATTAAAGTACTTATATTCTCCCAAACCAAAACGATAGCGCTCCATAACAACTGTTTTTCGATATAAATTGGGATTGTCATAATCAAATTTTAAATCGTCGCATTGTTCGTCGTCTAATAAATTTGGTATGATCGCGAATCCATTTTCGTGCATAGATTCGGTGATGCTTTCCCAGTTCTGAGAAGCAATTTTTGATTGTATATTTTGCATAATAATTTTAGGTTGAGATTTTTTTTCCGCTACAAAATTGTGAAGTAGTTCGTCTGTTCGCGATCGCTCGGGTCGTGCGAAAGAATTATGGATTTATCTGTGCGCCTTCCCAGCCAATTATAGCCGTTTTTCGGGTGTTTCCCCACATATAACCGCCAAAGGTTCCAGATGATTGAATGACGCGATGACAAGGAATAAGGAAAGCTACGGGATTGCTTCCAATCGCAGTTCCCACAGCTCTTGAAGCATTTGGCTTTGCTATTTGATGTGCAATGGATCCGTAAGTAGACAATTGTCCCATTGGGATTTTTAAGAGCGTTTCCCAAACTTTCAATTGAAAATCGGTGCCTTTTAGGTGCAGCTTTATTTCAGATAATTTGCTCCAGTCGTTTTGAAAAATAAATAAAGCATTTTGTTGCACTAAATCTACTTTTCGGCAGAATGCAGCGTTCGGGAATTTGTATTTTAAAGTATCAAAACCTATTTCTTCGTTTTCGGCGAAAGCCATAAAACAAACTCCTTTTGAAGTAGAAGCAACTATAATATTCCCAAACGGACTTTCGGCAAAACTGAAATTAATTTCCAGATTTTTACCGCCGTTTTTATATTCTGCCGGCGTCATGCCTTCAATGTTTACAAATAAATCGTGCAAACGGCTGGTTCCGGACAGTCCGGTGTCAAAAGCGGCATCAAATAATGTAGCGTGATGATCTTCTTTTAGAATTTTTTTAGCATGTTCGACACTAATATACTGCAAAAACTTCTTCGGACTTGTGCCGGCCCATTCGGTAAACAAACGCTGAAAGTGAAACGGACTTAAGTGCACTTTTTCGGCAACCTCATCTAAGTTGGGCTGATCCTTAAAGTTTGTTTTGATATAATCGATCGCATCGGCTATTCGATTATAATTGATGTTTTCCTGTGTGTTCATTTCTTTCAATTTTATAAGGCAAAGATGGACAGGATTTAGCAACCGTAAAATCCGAAACTTGCTTTGTTTTTATTGAAAAGTTCGAAATCTCAAAGATCCGCAAAGACTGGAATTAAAAATTAAAATAAATTCTTTCTCTAAAGAAGAACATTCTTTTCATGAAAATTTATTTATCGTAAATAAACTTCCAGTTCCTTATTTTTTGCTTCTTTAAAACATTCCGAGCATAAGGTTTTAAAATCGGCTTTAGCCTGAAAAACATCAGTCCATTCTTCGCCATTGTCAAGCAGCCACTGTTCGCATGCTCCGCACCATGCAATTTGCGGTAAATCTTCTTCGGCTTTTGAATAGAAAAATCCAACTTTTTCCTTGGAGTCTATTGCCATTGCAATGTGTATGCAAGAGAACGACATTTCATTTGGGCCATGAATATCGCATAAAACTTTTTCAATCATATTTTTATAATCCTTGATATGGTGAACACAAGTAAGCTATTTTTTTCTATCCTGTTTTTCTTGTTCTTTTTTGGCCTTTTCCTCTTCGCTAATTCTTTTTTCTTCTTCGTGTTTTTTTGTAAGTTCTTCTTTTTTAATGTTTTCAGACTGAACCTGGTTTTTCAATTCCTGTATTTTCTTTGAACTTTTTTCTATATCCTTTTTCGATTCAAGCACATTTTCTTCAAGCTTTTCCATTTCCTTTTTTGATTTTTCAATTTTCCCGGAAAGTGCTGTATTGTTTTCAGAATTGGTTTCAAGAGAAGCCAGTTCACTTTGTTTTAATTTTAAATCAGCCTCTTTTTCTGTTGATTTGTTTTGTAACTTTTTCAGCTTTTTTTCTTCTCTAGCCAATTTGTCTTGAGTCGTTTGAATGTTGTTACTCATTCTCCAGATATCACGTTGCTGTTGCTGCTGTTGCATAAACATTTGGTTTTGCTGTCTGAACATGGCATTTGACTGACTCATTTGTCTTTGCATACTCGATTGAGCAGTCGAAAAAAACGGTAAAAAAGATAGTAATAGTAAAATTAGACGTGTTCTCATAATTGGGTTTAGGTATTGGGGATTTGAATTTCAAATGTAAAACTTAAATTGAGAAAAATAGTATAAAATATCTGATTAAATCTTGTTAAGTTGAAACCGAAAATTGTACATTTCAAAAAAAAACTATGAATAGAATTGTATTGATTTTGATGTGTTTTAGTCTGTCTGTGTTTTCCCAAAAAAAGCCACCGAGCAAAGAAGAAAAAGAGATGATTTACAGCATTACTTACGAAACTAGTAAAGCCATTTTTAATGTCTCTGATTTTCCTTATAAAAAGGTAAATAGAAAGATAGACGAGATTCAAAAGAAACCAATTCAATCTATTGAAGTATTGAATTCTTCGGTAGATACACTAATTGCAAGAGGAGTTTTGAAATTAGAGCAATCTGAATATGGATATGATTTATTGTTTAATTCCCGCTTTCCTTCTTATTTTAAAGAGAATAATGAGATTGATATAGTAGATTTTCATCCAGTAGCAAGTAAATTATTTAATTTAAAAAAAGAATTGATTGAAATTCAGAATGTTGGTGGAACTTCTTTCGGAAGTGAGTTTTTGTACAGGTATAAAAATGGAAAAGAAATCAATTTGAATTTTACTACGTTGCATAAGCAGGATCAAGTAAACAATGCTGTAAGTTTTAAAAATAATAATGAGCTTCCTGAAATTAAAGGAAGTGTTGTATATAATATTAAAATCGTTACAGATTATGCTCAGGTAAAGCTTTCTCAAAAAGATGTCGGTAAAATTTTTAAATTGAATAACATCAACTACAATTTAGTCGCCGTTGTAAACAACTCGATTGTACTAGAAACGGTAGATTTAAAAGATAGCGATCGAGACAATAAAATACGCCTTATTAATTATGATGAAACCGGTAATGTTTTAGTGACTTACAGTAATAGCGAAATGGTAGATTTAAAAAAGAAAAATAAAAAAATCAATGACGAAAGAGCAGGAGTGGGTGATTTAAAAGGAAATATAAGTAAAAATGTTTTTGACGCTTTTAAAGCAAATCCTTCTATGACTTTTGAGGAATATAAAAAGATCTTTTCTATTGAAGATTTCATCTCTGAAAAGAAAAAATATATTTTTATTCAGACCATCGCCCCAATTAAAAATGATTTTGTTCTGTATGAATCAGTGTATGGTATTGACAGGAATTTTGAGATGGTTCTGCATGAAGAAAAGCCTGAAACTAAAAATCTTATAACAGATTATAATGCGCCACAGTTGTCTGCCAATTGGGAAGAAAAATTATTTGGAAACGTTAAAGAATATACCGAGAACTTTTATTACGCAACCAAAAAGAACGGCAAATACGTAAAAGGTAAAATGCAAAATTATATGACTTTTAAGAAAAATTCAAATGGAGAATTTGTTGAGGAGAAAATGTTTCCCAAAAAATCAGATTATCCGGAGAATAAGTATAATGAGTTGAAACAAAAGACAGAATCGGTAACGTATGATGATGATGAAAAGCTGGTGGGAAAAATAAATTACACATATGGTGCGGGAAACAAAGTTCTGGAAGAAAAGAGTTATGCAGATGATGATACTTTACGAAGAGTGACCAAATACCACTATGATAAAAATAGGATCATAAAAACAACATTTGATTATGATTATCAAGGAGGAGAAACTCAGATAACGGAATCTGAGCATGAATTAATATATGATGAAAGAGGAAATCTTATAGAAGAACATTTTAAGGATAATAAAGACGGCTCAGCTTATATGGATGAAATGGTGATTTATAAAAAGTACAATTCAGACAATAGAGTAATTGAAGAATCAAGTAAAAATTCATTTTTAGGAGATGGAAAAATTCATTTAAATACTAAAACTGAATATATTAAAATTGATAATTATAAAAACTGGACCGAGATGTTTTTTGAAGGACATATAGGTTCAGAAAAGCAAGAGGCGAATTTTGTAGAGCGAATTTTTGTCTACGAATAGACCTTGTAAAAAAGAAGCTTAGATTAAAAACAAAACCCGACAGATTTTTAAATCTGTCGGGTTTCAAGTATATTTAATTATATAATCTAAAATTTATCCCGAAGCTTCGGGAATGAAATCTAAAGATTTACTAGTATCTGTAGTATTCTGGTTTGAATGGACCTTCAACCGGAACGCCAATATAAGCAGCCTGATCGTCACGTAAAGTTTCCAATTCAACTCCTAATTTAGCCAAGTGCAAAGCAGCAACTTTTTCATCTAAATGTTTTGGCAACATATAAACGTCATTGTTGTAAGCAGCACTGTTTTTCCATAATTCGATTTGAGCCAAAGTTTGGTTTGTAAATGAGTTACTCATTACAAAACTTGGATGACCTGTAGCACAACCAAGGTTTACTAAACGACCTTCAGCAAGAATGATGATATCTTTTCCGTTGATTGTATATTTGTCAACCTGAGGTTTAATTTCGATTTTTGATGCACCGTGGTTTTTGTTCAGCCAAGCCATATCAATTTCGTTATCAAAGTGACCAATGTTACAAACAACAGTTTTGTCTTTCATTTGCTCGAAGTGCTCTCCAAGAACGATATCTTTATTTCCTGTAGTTGTAATGATAATATCAGCAGTAGCAATTACAGTATTTAATTTTTTAACTTCATAACCGTCCATTGCAGCTTGTAAAGCACAAATTGGGTCAATTTCAGTAACCGTTACAATAGATCCTGCACCTCTGAAAGAAGCAGCAGTTCCTTTTCCAACATCACCGTATCCGCAAACAATAACTCTTTTTCCGGCCAACATTAAGTCAGTAGCACGACGTACAGCATCTACAGCAGATTCTTTACAACCATATTTGTTATCAAATTTAGATTTAGTAACAGAGTCGTTAATGTTAATTGCAGGCATTGGTAAAGTTCCAGCTTTTACTCTTTCGTAAAGTCTGTGAACACCAGTTGTAGTTTCTTCAGAAAGTCCTTTAATTCCAGGAACCAATTCTGGGAAACGGTCGATAACCATGTTTGTTAAATCTCCACCGTCATCAAGGATCATGTTCAATGGTTTTCTGTCTTCACCAAAGAATAGAGTTTGCTCAATACACCAGTCAAATGACTGCTCATCAAGACCTTTCCATGCATAAACCTGAATTCCTGCAGCAGCAATAGCAGCAGCAGCCTGATCCTGAGTAGAGAAAATGTTACAAGAAGACCAAGTAACTTCTGCACCAAGAGCGATTAAAGTCTCGATTAAAACAGCAGTTTGAATCGTCATGTGCAAACATCCCGCGATACGAGCACCTTTAAGAGGCTGTTCGTCTTTATATTCAGCACGAAGCGCCATTAAACCTGGCATTTCAGCTTCAGCTAGTTCAATTTCTTTTCTTCCCCAAGCCGCTAGAGAAATGTCTTTTACTTTGAAAGCCACATAAGGCGTAGTTGTAGTACTCATTTATAGTATATTTGTATTGTAGAATTTTGGCAAATTTACGGAATACCTTTTGAATTTTTACTATTTCTCAAAGATTTGTGAAATGTTTAATTTCTTAATATTTAGAACTTTAGTTTAGTAATAGTTTTTAAACCAGAGAAGTAATATAAGTTCATTTAAAAAGATTCTTTTATAAGGTACTAATTACTTAAATTTACTAAACATATTTTTTGACCCCAATTATATTTACTTACATTACTGATATGGTTTAAATTGTGGAGGATCTCTAAAAGTCCCAATTCATAATTAACAACTCATAATTTATAATTAAACAAAGAATGCCTTTATTCAAAACAATACAATGTAACGAAACGACCAAACTCTTAATTTGGGAAATAACAGAATCTTTTGAGGAGTTATGTAGCAAAGTAGTTTTAAAAGAAAAAACGCAGCTCAGGCTGGACGGAATGAAATCTCAAATGCACCAGCGTGCTTTTTTGAGTGTTCGTATGTTAATTCAGGAAATGGGTTTTACCGATAAAGATTTGCATTATGACGAATTTGGAAAACCGTATTTTGATTGTCATAATTATATCTCCATTACTCATTCATACCATTTTGCAGCCATCATTATAAGCTATGAAACGGTTGGGATTGACATGGAATTACAACGAGAAAAGATTCAGAAAATTGCAGATAAATTTACAGACTTTGAATGCAATTACTTAAAGCCGAATTTAACAGAAGAATACATTAAGAAACTTACTGTAATTTGGGGAGCTAAAGAAGCAATTTTTAAAATCAGAAATGAAAAAGGCATCAGTTTTAAAGATCATATCAGGGTACAGGATTTTTCTTTAGATAAAAAACAAACTCAGTCCAGTTTACATTTTGATAATCTGGTAAAGGATTTTGAGGTGCATTATGAAGAAATAAAATCGGATAATTTTGAGGGAACTTTTACTTTGGTGTATGCTTTTGAAAAGTAGCTAAAGTAAATTCCAATTTTTATCCCTGAGTTTCGGGACCCAATTGCACACTATTCTTCTTAACAGGAACGAAGCAATCTGCGATGCTAAATAAGTAGCTAAAGCATGCTTGAGATCAGCTAAAAGTAATTAAATTTCACTTTCCTTTTGTCTGTGCTCAAACATACTCACAAATAAAAAAGTACTCATTTTTCTGGCACGTCTTTTTAAGGTTTCAACGTTTTCGCCTTCAAAATGCTCGTCTAAGGTCTGCGCCCAGTGATTGAGCCAGATTCCAAATTCATTGGCGGTGATTTTTTCACCAAAATGCGCATCCACTTCATTGTGTACGACATGCGGATTTCCCTTGTATTTTTTTACGGCAAACAAATTGGTTTCCCAAAAATCGGTGAGTTTTTCAAGATGGGCTTTCCAATCTGTAATAAGAGTATTAAAATAAAAGCCGATTTCTTGATCGGCTCTTATTTTTTCATAGAACTGATGGACTAAAAATTCGACATCGGCTCTGTTTTCTATTTGTTTTCTCATAGTATAAAACTGTTCACAAATATAAAGAAGACGCTTAATAAAGCACTTAAAATGATAAGATTAAAAACTACTTTATGTTTCATTTGTGCTAAAATTGAAGTGTTGGCAAAAACAGAAGCCAAAACAATAATCGCCAGTTGAATCATTTGAATTAAAGAAGTTCCGTGTGAAAGTATATACATTGCAGCCGTACCGCCTAAACAGCTTTGACCAATTACTGCCATTGCAGCAGAACCCATGTAGTTTTTATTGAAATTTTCGAATGTTGTTTGATATAGTGTCATGATAATGAGATTTTTATACCGCAAAGGTACGCTCACTACACAATTGCATTTTATGATATAAATCATAAAACAAGAACTATTTTATCTGTATACTTTTCTGTTTATAATCTTCAATTCACCCTTTTTTTCCAAAACTTTTATCGCTCTTATTACGGTTTCTACACGCATACCTGTTAAGTCTCCTATTTGCTGTCTGGTAAAATTGATAAAATATCCGTTTGCATCTTTCTTAAAATTAAAATACACAATTCCGTGGTCAATTAGCTTTAAAACACGGTGTTCCGGTTCATGCGTCGAAATTTCTGCAGCCATTACAGATTTATAGTACAAGCGCTGCGCCAGATTTTCGATAATTTTAATACTTATTGTAGGGTTTTCTTCCAGCAGTTTCATAAAGTTTATTTTGGGAAGAAGAAAAATTTGACTGTTGGCAACTGCAATGGCATTGGCAGGATATTTTTGATTTAAGAATAAAGGAGGTTCTCCAAAAGATTGTCCTTTATAAAAGATACCCTGAATAAATTCGCGGCCTCCATCATTGTAATTGCTCATTTTTATTTCGCCCGAAACGACCTGATAATAATGCGTTGGCAACTTTCCTTCTTCAAAAATAATTTCGTTTTTGTCGAAAGATTTTGTTACGGCACCGTATTTTTCGAGCAATTCACCAGCAATCATAATGGGTTTGAGTTTGATTATTAACAGAGAGTTTGCAAATATAATTCATTCAAAATTGTTCTTCTACGTTAAAAACTTTTTACTTTTACAGCCATTATGGAGCAAAAAGTACTCACGATTCACAAACAAATAACAGAAGCCAGGAAAAATGGACAAAAATTATTGGCCATACTGCTGGATCCGGATAAAATTGTTTGGGAAAACTTAGATCATTTATTACAGAAAATAAACCAGTCTCCGGCAACACATATTTTTGTGGGAGGCAGTACTGTTCAAAGTACTATTTTAGATGATTTAATTGCCCAGTTAAAACATAAAACAAATTTGCCGGTCGTATTATTTCCCGGAGATCCTTCGCAGATTTCTCCTCGTGCCGATGCCATTTTATTCCTTTCTTTACTATCGGGCAGAAACCCGGATTATCTTATTGAATATCAGGTTCAGGCAGCACCCATACTCAAAAAAACAAAACTCGAGGTAATATCTACAGGATACATTTTGATAGAAAGCGGAAGCGAAACTGCCGTAGCCAGAGTAAGTAAAACAAAACCACTTAACCGCGATAATTTTGATTTGGCACTGGCAACCGCGCAAGCCGGAGAAATGCTCGGAAATCAATTGATTTATTTAGAAGCAGGAAGCGGGGCAAAGAAAGCTGTTCCGTTGAAAATGATCACGTTAATCGCTCAAAACACTAATATTCCTATAATTGTTGGAGGAGGAATTGTAAATTTGCACGGAATTGAGAATGCATACCATGCCGGAGCCGATTTAGTCGTTATTGGTACTGCTTTTGAAAATGACAGTGCCTTTTTCGAATCCTAAACAAAAGTAATCGCCTAAATACCATAAAAAATGATTGATTTTTTTCTTGAGAGTTATAAAAATGCCCCTTTATGGCACATTGCTTTGGAGTTTTTAGTATTTGTTTTTGGTATTTTAAGTGTGTGGTTTGCTAAAAAAGAAAACATTTGGGTATATCCCACTGGTTTAATTGCAACCATAATTTCAGTTTATCTGTTATTTGTTGCCGGCTATATTGGCGATATGATTATCAATGCCTATTTCTCTATTATGAGTCTATACGGCTGGTATGTTTGGGCAAAAGGAGGAACGACAGAAGATAATTTACCCATTACAAGAACAAATCTTAATGAAAAAATAATTGGTGTTTTATTGTTTTTTATAACTGTTTTTGTAGTTTTCGGAATTTATAAATATTTCGATTACGAAATAAAAAACGACAATTATGTCGATATGATATCGTCGGGAATATTTTTTGCAGGAATGTGGTACATGGCCAGAAAGAAAATCGAAAACTGGACGCTCTGGATTATTGGCGACATCATTGTAGTACCTCTCTATGCTTATCGCGGCCTGGGGATGTTGTCACTGCAATATTTAATTTTTACAATTTTGGCTATTTCAGCTTATTTAGAATGGAGAAAAATCTTAGACAGCAAAAAACAGCTATCCTAAAAATTGCCTTGTTTGGTCCTGAAAGTACAGGAAAAACAACCTTAGCAAAACAACTTGCTGAATATTACGAAACCGAATGGGTTCCAGAATTTGCACGCGATTATTTACAGGAAAAATGGGAAGAGAACCAACACATTTGTACTGCAGATGATATGCTGCCTATTGCATACGGGCAGGTTGCATTAGAAAATAAAAAGCTGTCTACTGCCAATCGATTTTTATTTTCTGATACCAATTTACTGGTTACAAAAGTATTTTCAGAAATGTATTATCATTCTTGTGACCCGCTTTTAAATGAAGCCGCACTGGAGCATGAGTACGATTTGTTTTTCCTCACTGATATTGACGTTCCCTGGGAAAAAGATGATATTAGGGATTCTCCTAATGGAAGAGAAACCGTTTTTTCAGTATTCAAACAAACCTTAATTCAAACAAAGAAACCCTTTATAACCCTTTCAGGAGATAAAACAAGCCGATTGGCTAAAGCCATTACTATTACTGATCATTTGGCGCTGGCCAAAAAAAATGGTATTTCATCGGCTGATTTTGTGGAGATTTACAACCACGGAATTGACTTTGAAAACATTTTACGCCAGCTGGAAATTTTTAAGAACGGAATTTCCAAAGCAAATTTAATAAGTCCGGCACTTGTTGATAAAGGTATTTTAGGCCTTTCGGACGATGATTTTAAAGCAAAAGCAAGCTTTTTTGATCAGCAAAAAGAAGAATTAAAAATTAAAAAGTTTGTTCCGGCTTCTGGAGCAGCGACCAGAATGTTTAAGTTTCTAACGGCATTTGTTAATGATTTTGATATTCAAAAAGAAACGGTAAACGCCTATATCAATAGAAAAAAAGATCAGGAACTTGCCATTTTTATTGTGGGTATGGAAAAGTTTCCGTTTTTTGAAACTATCGATAAAAAATTAAAAGAGCTTTATCCCAACTTCGAAAGTTTAGAACGCGATTATAAAAATTACTATTTTATAAAATTACTACTGGCTTCAGAGTATTTTAATTCTGCCAATAAACCAAAAGCCGTTTTGCCTTTTCATTTGTATAAAACGCATATCGCCAATCCTATAGAAGAGCATTTAAACGAATGTATGCATTATGCCTCTTCAAAAAACGTATCGAATCTGCATTTTACAGTTTCAGAAATTCATCAGGAATTGTTCGAAAAAGCAGTTGATGAGGTAAAGGAGAAAATAGAAAACGCATCGGGAACAAAAATCAACATTGGATATTCCTATCAAAATAAAAGCACAGATTCTGTTAATGTCGACGCAAAAAATAAACTGGTCCGAAATGCCGCTGGCAATTTAGTTTTTAGACCAGGTGGTCACGGAGCGTTAATTGAGAACCTCAATAATCTGGATGCCGATGTTATTTTTATTAAAAATATAGATAACGTAATTCAAAATCATATCGAGAAAATTGCTTTGTATAAAAAAGCATTGGCGGGTATTTTGATTGAAGTCCAGCAGAAAGTTTTTGGCTATTTGAAGGCGATTGAAAGGCAAGAAATAGAAGAAAATAATCTGGATGAAATAGTGTTGTTTTTAAAGCAAAAATTAAACATTGAGATTAGCAGCGATTTTAATAAATTTACAGTTGAGAATAAAATCAGCAAAATAAAAGAACTGTTAAACAGGCCTATAAGGGTTTGCGGAATGGTGAAAAATGAGGGAGAACCAGGCGGAGGACCTTTTTGGGTTATGAACCAGAAGGGAGAAGTTACACTGCAGATTGTAGAAACTTCGCAAGTAGATTTACTGAATAAAAAGCAGCAGGAAGTTTTGGCGGCAGCCACTCATTTTAATCCGGTAGATTTAGTTTGCGGAATTAAAAATTATAAAAACGAAAAGTTTGACCTCTTAAAATTTGTAGACAAAGAAACCGGTTTTATAGTCGAAAAAAGTGTCGACGGAAAACCAGTTAAAAGTTACGAATTGCCAGGATTATGGAACGGTGCAATGGCCAACTGGCTTACTATTTTTGTTGCCGTTCCGTTGATTACGTTTAATCCGGTAAAAACTGTAAATGATTTACTAAAAGCAGCACATCAGCCACAATAATGGAAATCGAAAAAATCATATCAGAGTTAAGTTTTAAAGCCGTTAGGAGCAGTGGCGCCGGCGGACAAAATGTAAACAAGGTTTCATCAAAGGTAGTTTTGACTTTTGATTTGAATGCTTCTCAGGCTTTATCTGAAGAAGAAAAGCTACTTTTACAAACCAATATTGCTGCACGTTTAACAACAGAAAACATACTGATATTGAATTGTGACGAAGACAGAAGCCAGCTTAAAAATAAAGATATTGTTATTAAGCGTTTTCTGGAAGTTATTAAAAAAGGATTGCATGTCCCTAAAGTTCGTAAAGCAACCAACATTCCTAAATCTGTAATTAAAAAAAGAATTAAGGATAAAAAGAATGTTTCTGAAATAAAGCAATCGAGAAGAAAACCAAACTTAGATTAAATTTCAAATTAGAAATAAATTCCAAAAATTAAATTCCAAATTCCAAAGGCAGCTTTGTTAGTTTTGCTCAATTTTGGATTTTGGAATTTAATTTTTGGAATTTGTTTTTTAACAACTACATTTGCACTGTCTCAAAGGGGTGCTCTAAATAACGAGCTGAGATCATACCCAAAGAACCTGAGCGAGTAATGTTGCTAAGGGAAAAAACGACAATTTCGAGCGTGTATACTTTCCATTTTGTCGTGAACACATTTATTAATTTAACAAAGAATAATTCCCCCTTTTATTTGTAATTTTTTTACAGATGAAAACTATTTTTCAAGGTACTGAGGTACTAAGTTACAAAGGTTCTAAATTTTTTAAAATGAGAACCCAATCGATTTTCTTTTTTCTATTGTCTTTCTTCTCTACTTTATTTTCTTTCGCGCAGGAGCAGGATTCAACCAAAGTGAATCAGCTTGATGATGTATTGGTTTCTGCCGTGCGTGTTACGACGAAAACTCCGGTTACGTTTAGTAATATGGATAAAAAGGAAATCAAATTTAGAAATCTGGGTCAGGATATTCCTGTTTTAATGAATTATCTGCCATCTGTCGTAACAACTTCTGATGCGGGAGGCGGAATAGGTTATACCGGAATCAGAGTCCGCGGAAGCGATGCAACGAGAGTAAACGTAACCATAAACGGAATTCCGTACAATGATGCCGAAAGTCAGGGAACTTTTTGGGTAAATATGCCCGATTTTGCTTCATCTGTAGAAAGTTTACAGCTGCAACGTGGTGTAGGAACTTCTACAAATGGTTCCGGAGCTTTTGGAGCAAGTCTGAATATGCTGACAGACAGCTATGCTTCTAAGGCAGCTGGCGAAATTTCAAGCTCTTACGGAAGTTTCAATTCTAATAAAAATACGGTAAAATTTAGTACAGGTTTATTAAACGATCATTTTGAATTGGCCGGACGTTTGTCAACCATTAAATCTGACGGTTATATAGATCGTGCAAGTTCAGATTTGAAATCATATTTTCTTCAGGGTACTTATGTAGGAAAAACAACTTTAATCAAAGCATTAGTTTTTGGCGGAACAGAACAAACATACCAATCCTGGAACGGAATCGATGCCGAAACTTTAAATTCAAATCGTACTTATAATTCAGCTGGAAAATATAAAGACGAATTCGGAAATACCCGTTTCTACGACAATGAAACCGATAATTACAAGCAAAACCATTATCAACTGCACTGGAGTGAATCATTCTCTGATAAATGGAGTACTAACTTAGCTGTCCACTATACAAAAGGGCAGGGGTACTACGAAAATTATAAAGAAGATGCGACTATGACTGATTACAGTTTAAATGCGGTTGGAGATGTTACGACAACAGATTTAGTACGTCAGAAATGGTTGGACAATGATTTTTACGGAACAACTTTTTCTGTTAAATACAAAGAAGAAAAACTAGACGTTATTTTAGGTGGTGGCTGGAATAAATATGAAGGTGACCATTACGGAAAAGTAATTTGGGCGAGATATGCTTCTCAATCAGAATTGGGAGATCATTATTATGATGATTATTCAACAAAAACAGATGGGAATGTCTTCGCTAAAGCCAATTATCAGTTTACAGAAAAATTAAGCTTTTACGGTGATTTACAATACAGAAGAGTAGAGTATAAAGCCAATAGCGCCGAAACTGGTTTGGTAGATGATACTTTTAATTTCTTTAATCCGAAAGCGGGTTTAAATTTCGAAATCAATTCAAAAAACAATCTTTACTTTTCATACGCCCGTGCCAATCGCGAACCAAACAGAACCGATTATGAAGGCGGAAATGTAAAACCGGAAAAACTAAATGATTTTGAGTTGGGATGGAGATTGAATTCAGAGAAATTTCAATTGAATTCTAATTTCTATTATATGGGTTATAAGGATCAGTTGATTTTAACCGGAAGATTAGATGATGTTGGAGCACCAATTCGTGCCAATACTGAAAAAAGTTACCGCTTAGGGTTTGAAGTTGATGCGACGATTTCGCTTTCAGATAAATTTATCCTGAGACCTAATTTTACTTTAAGCAGCAACAAAAATGTCGATTTGGCTGTAGATGGAGAATATTACGGAACAACCAAAATTGCCTATTCACCTGAACTTATTGCGGGGAATATAATTGTGTACAGTCCAATTAAAAGTTTGAACATTTCATTATTACAAAAATTTGTAGGAGAACAATACATGAATAATATCGAATTACCGGCTGCAAAACTGGCAGATTATTTTGTAAACGATTTAAATGTTTCTTACGAAATAAAACCAGATTCGATATTTAAGTCGATTTTGGTTACCGGTTTGCTGAATAATTTTTTAGACAAAAAATACGTTTCAAACGGAGCAATGTATGATATCTACCCGTACTATTATCCGCAGGCGGGGATAAATTTCCTGGTAGGCTTAACCTTGAAATTCTAGTACAGCAATACAAAAAAGAAAAAGCCTGAAAATTTAATTTTTCAGGCCTTTTTTATTTTAATTATAAACGTGAATCACAGTTCCGGTTACTTCTACGCGATATTGTTTTAAGGGATATTCTTTTCCACCCAGTCCGGTAAACAAGCTGTACTCTGCCTTGTCGCAAGAGCAAATAGCATTTATGCCATTGATTGTCATGGCCGTGCATGAATTTAAAGCCTGATTAGGGCAAGCCGCATCAAAGGCGTTATAACCGCTTCCCGCATTAAAGATGATAATTCCTTTTGCACCATAATTAGGAATGATAACTCCGTTGCTTACAAATTTTAAATTAGAATAAGCAGGCAAATTCATATCTACAGTTAAATTCACTGCATAACTTGGAATGTAAGGGTTTTTATTGCTAATGCCATTATCACTACAGGAATAAAGCACGGAAACAAGTACGAATAAGAGCCAGAATTTTTTCATTATTTTGATACGGATTAGTGAAACAAAAATAAATTATTTAGTTTTGAATTCTATATGATTAACATATAATTATGTACTATAAAAAATAATAGTATATTTGTAATACAAAATCCCGTCCCGATGGGATTTTTTCTATTTATATAAACGATGAAGTTATGAGTAAAGTATCTTATTATACAGCAGAAGGATTAAAAAAATTAAAAGATGAGTTGGAGCATTTAAAAAGTGTAATGCGACCAAAGGCATCTCAAGATATAGCAGAGGCAAGAGACAAAGGAGATTTATCTGAAAATGCCGAATATGATGCAGCAAAAGAAGCACAGGGTTTATTAGAAATGAGAATTGCTAAACTGGAAGAAGTGTATTCTAATGCAAGATTAATTGATGAGTCGCAACTAGACGTATCAAAAGCTTTGGTACTTTCTAATGTGAAAATTAAAAATCAAAGCAACGGAATGGAAATGAAATATACGCTTGTTGCAGAAAGTGAAGCCGACTTAAAAACAGGAAAAATATCGGTAACTTCTCCTATTGGAAAAGGTTTACTTGGGAAATCTGTTGGGGAAGTAGCTGAAATTACGGTTCCAAACGGTATTTTGAAATTTGAAATTCTGGAAATTTCAAGAGACTAAATTATAACTGTTTAATCTATTTAACGATTCAACAATAAACGAATAAACGATGTCGATATTTACCAAAATAGTAAACGGAGAAATTCCAGCTTATAAAATTGCAGAAGACGATAACTACCTCGCTTTTTTAGATGTAAATCCAAATGCTAAAGGGCACACACTTTGTATTCCGAAACAAGAAATCGATAAGATTTTTGATATGGAGGAAGAGTTGTATTTAGGTTTGATGAAGTTCTCTAAAAAAATAGCAGCAGCACTAGAAAAAACGGTTCCTTGTAAAAGAGTTGGTATGGCAGTTGTAGGTTTAGAAGTGCCTCATGCGCACGTACATTTAATTCCGTTGAACGAAATGGATGAAATGCGTTTTCACAATAAGGTAAAACTTTCTAAAGAAGAATTTGAAGCCTTAGCCAAAGACATTCAGTCTAATCTATAAGATCCAATTATAAGACGAAACGAAGTGAAGTTCAGCCAAAAAAAAACACCAATTCAGTATTTGAATTGGTGTTTTTTTTTATTTTACATTGGAAGGATCACCTGTCTTATAGTTGATTTGAAAAGTGGTTCCTTTACCAATTTCAGAATGTAAAACCTTGATTTTTCCATTATGATATTCTTCTACAATTCGTTTCGTTAAAGATAGACCTAAACCCCAGCCACGTTTTTTAGTCGTAAAACCCGGTTCAAAAATTCTCTTAAATTGTTTTTTAGAAATTCCGCTTCCGGAATCTTTCACATTTATTTTGACATGATGTGCATCCTGTTCGATCTGCAGCTCTAATTTTCCTTTTCCTTTCATGGCATCAATAGCATTTTTAATCAGGTTTTCGATCGTCCAGCTATGCAGTGTCGGGTTTATTAAAGCTAAAACGGGTTTATCTGGAGTGGTATAAAAAAAGGTGACCTGTTTTGAAAACCTCGATTGCAAATATTCGAAAGTATGAAGAGTTTCTGCTACAATATCATGAAGTTCTAAAACAGGAACAGAACCAATTTTAGAGAAACGATCTGTAATAGTCTGCAGTCGATCTACGTCTTTCTCGATTTCTACCGTTATCGACTGGTCAATATCCTCGGTCTTTAAAATTTCTACCCAGCCTATGAGCGAAGACAAAGGCGTACCAATTTGATGTGCCGTTTCTTTTGCCATTCCGGCCCACAATTTATTTTGCGTAGCCATTTTGGTACTTTTGTAAAAATTGTAAATCAGAGCGCCAAACAAAAAGATAATCAACAGTAAAGCAACCGGATAATATTTGAGTTTGTTGATTAAATCAGAATTTCCGTAATATAAATTTTGAAATTTTCCGGGAGCGTATTCAATTACAATAGGATCATTCTCGCGCTTAAGATTTTTCAAAAATGCACTCGATTTTTTTTCATCAGCCATTATATTTTCGGGAACATTTACCGAGCTGATGATTTTATCGCCATACATCGTTAACATTACAGGAACCGAGTGGTTGTTGTTTAAAATCTCCAGCGGTAAATCTAAATCTGTATTTTCATTGGCACTCACCAATGTTTTCTGCGCATTGGCTACAAGATTCATTTTTAAGCGTTCCTCATTTTTAAAAACCTGAAAAAAGCGATAAGTATTCCAGAGAATGAGTATAATGATTAAAAATGAAATGCAAATAATAATCCAGCGGGTTGTATTTCTTCTTTCAGAAAAAGACATAAACTAATTTTTGAGGTATAAATATAACGAAATAAACGCATTTAATATTTCGCGGGCTTTCAAAGATTTTTTATTTTTTATCTTCTAAAGTATTTCTTCTAGTTAAACGATTTCTATACTTTTGTAGCTATCGAAACGAGATTCGGTTAAAAATAAAAACTATGATTAGCATCAATCCAAAAGAAATTCCAACAGCACAATTACAAGGTTATTTGCAAAGTGCTGTAGGGCCGAGGCCAATTGCTTTTGCGAGTACAATTAGCGAAAAAGGGATTCCAAATCTGTCTCCGTTTAGTTTCTTTAATGTGTTTAGTGCCAATCCGCCGGTTTTAATTTTTTCACCCGCCAGACGCGTTCGGGACAATACCATAAAACACACCTTAATTAATGCCGAAGCAACCCGCGAAGTGGTTATTAATGTGGTAAATTTTGATATTGTACAGCAAACTTCACTGGCGAGTACAGAATATGGCGATGGTGTAAATGAATTTATAAAAGCAGGATTGACGCAAATTCCATCAGATTTGGTAAAACCCTATCGCGTAAAAGAATCTCCGGTACAGTTTGAGTGCAAAGTCACGCAGATAATTCCGTTAGGAACAGAAGGCGGAGCAGGAAATTTAATTTTGTGCGAAGTAGTTAAAATTCATATTCACGAATCGATTTTAGATGAAAACGGAGCGATCGACCAACATAAAATAGATTTGGTTTCGAGACTGGGAAGCAACTGGTATTCAAGATCTAATGAAGGACTCTTTGAAGTGCCAAAACCCCTGACAACACTAGGGGTGGGAGTAGATGTGATACCAAATTCTATTAGGGAAAGCAACGTTTTTAACGGAAATGATTTAGGCAAATTAGGTAACATCGAATCCTTGCCTACAAAGGAAGAAGTTAGTATATTTGTGAAAGAAAATTTTTCTGTAAAAGGAGTATTAAGTTCCGACGATCAGGAAAAAGTGCATTTAGAAGCCAAAAAATACCTGAATAAAGATGATATTTCATCGGCATGGAAAGTTCTTTTGGCGAAGAAATAAAAAAAGAAACAATAATTAATATAGAAGAAGATGGAAGTTACAGGAAAAGTAAAAGTGGTTAACCCAGAGCAACAAGTTAGTGCTGCATTCAAAAAAAGAGAGTTGGTTGTTACAACAGATGAGCAGTATCCACAGCATATTTTGATCGAATTTACACAAGATAAATGCGATTTATTAAGTAGCTACAAGCAAGGTGAGGCGGTAAAAGTTTCTATCAATTTAAGAGGAAGAGAATGGGTGAACCCACAAGGAGAAACCAGATATTTCAATAGTATTCAAGGTTGGAGAATTGAAAGATTAGCTCCTGAAGGGCCAGGACAAACGCCTGCAGTTCCTGCTGCTGAAGCTTTTGCTCCTGCAACAAACCTAAACGAAGACGAACCAGACGATTTACCGTTCTAAACATAAACGTTTAAATTTCAAAAGATAAATTCCAAATTCCAAATCATGAATGTGTATTTGGAATTTGGATTTTTGTTTTTGGTGCGTTTTTTTCCAAACAGTCGTTTCATCCTATTTTACAAACAGACGATGATAAGATTTTAAGTTGAAAGTTTGGAATTTTAATATTGAAATTTCCTTTTTTTATAATTACCGGAATTTTAAAAATGTATTACATCCTAAAAGATTTATTTTTTCCACCCGTTTCAGAAGCTGATGAAGACGGCATTCTGGCAATAGGCGGGGACTTAACTACAGAACGTTTAAAACTGGCGTACAAAAACGGAATCTTTCCGTGGTTTAATGAAGGAGAACCAATACTTTGGTGGTCACCCGATCCGAGAATGGTTTTGTTTTTAGAAGAGTTAATCGTCTCGAAAAGCATGCGTAACATTTTAAACAGAAATCAATTTAAAGTTACTTTTAATACAAGTTTCAAAGAAGTAATTTCGAATTGTCAAAAAATAAAAAGAGACGGGCAAAACGGAACCTGGATTTCAAATGAAATGATAGACGCTTACTGTAAATTGCATGAAGAAGGAATTGCGAAATCTGTTGAGGTCTGGCAGGATGAAGTTTTGGTAGGAGGTTTGTACGGAATTGATTTAGGCCATGTTTTTTGTGGCGAAAGTATGTTCTCCAGAGTATCAAATGCCTCAAAAGTCGCTTTTATTGCCTTGGTTCAATATTTAGAAAAAGAGAATTATAAATTATTAGATTGTCAGGTTTATAATCCGCATTTAGAAAGTTTAGGCTGTCGCGAAATTGATCGTGAAGAATTTATATCCATTTTAAAAAGTTAATAAAAATGAGTTCAGTTCATGTTGTAAAAGAAATTTATATCTATCCGATAAAAAGTCTGGCCGGAATTAGCCTCCAAACTGCAGTTGCCGAAGAAATGGGTTTTGAAAACGACCGTAGATGGATGTTAATTGATGCACAAGATCAATTGATTACACAAAGAGAATATCCCGCGATGAGCCAGTTTTATCCTCAAATTGACAACGGAAAAATCAGTATTATTTTTCAGGATCAAAAACATGAATTCTCTATTAACGAACACTCAGATCATATTATTGAAACAATGGTTTGGGATGACAGAAGTGAAGTCGTTGAGGTAAGCGCACCCACTTCAAAGTGGTTTAGTGAGCGTTTAGGTTTTGAATGTAAACTGGTCAAGATTATTAAATTAGGAGATCGAAAACACGAAAGCTCAAAATCGAAAGAAACGTACAATGTTAGCCTCGCCGATGGGTATCCATATTTAATTGTTGGAACTGAAAGTTTAGACCTTTTAAATGAAAAATTAGACCATAAAATTACCGTATTAAGATTCCGTCCTAATATTGTTATCAGTACTGAAATTGCGCACGAAGAAGATGATTTTGATACCTTTTCGATTGGTAAGGTGCAGTTTAAAAATATAAAAGCCTGCGAAAGATGTATTATGGTGAACAATGACCCTCAAAAAGGAATTGTAAAAAAGGAACCTCTAAAAACCTTAAGTAAATATAGAAAAGTGGGCAATTCTGTATTCTTCGGAACTAATATTGTGAGCCTCAATTCTGGAACTATCAATGTTGGCGATTCATTGGTTTTTTAAAAATTCAATTTGGTAAAATTCCAGTTGAGCGTGTTAAAAATGATGAGTTCGTTTTTAAGAGTTGGCAATTCCAGGATTAATTTTAAGGTTTCCTGCGCCATCATATTACCAATAATTCCGGGCAAGGTTCCCAAAACACCATTTAAATTACAATTTGGGACATCTTTTGGATTTGGCATTTCAGGAAATAAATCGCGTAGATTTTTACTTCCGTTATAATTAAAAACAGCAATCTGACCTTCAAATTTTAAAATACTTCCATAAATTAATGGCTTCTGAAATTGAACACAGATATCATTGACCAAATATCGGGTAGCAAAATTATCAGAACCATCTACAATAATATCATATTTACTGATAATTTGGGATGCATTTTCAGCAGTTAATTTTTCATTGATTGCAGTTGCTTCAATAAGCGGATTTAGTTTAGATACCACTTCTTTTGCGACAAGAGCTTTTTGCTGACCAATTTCGTTTTCGGTATATAGAATTTGTCGGTGTAAATTGTGAATTTCTATAACATCAAAATCTATAATTCCGATAAAACCGACTCCTGCAGTAGCCAGATATTGTAAAATAGGGCAGCCTAAGCCACCTGCTCCAATCACGAGTACTCGGGCATTTTTTAATTTTTCCTGACCTTCGTCTCCAATTTCAGGAAGTAGCATTTGTCTGTTGTAACGCAGAAATTCTTGAATAATACTCATTTAATGTAGACTTAAAGTTTTAAAGTTCAAAGTTCAAAGTTGATTGTTGATAGTTGAAAAGAAAAGTGCAAAATGAAAGTGAGAGTGGAAAATCGCAAGATTAAAGTTAAGTTTTTGACTTTATGACTTTAGACTTTATGACTTTCAGACTTTAGACTTTCAAACTTTCGACTATAGGCTTTATCCCAATCTTTCCAAACTGGTTCATAGCCCGCATTTTTTATGATTTTTGAAATTTCGGCTGCAGATCTTTCATCACTAATTTCAAATTGTTCCAAAGATTGCGGGTCAACCACATAACCACCCGGATTTGTTTTTGATCCTGCGCTCATGCTGGTTACGCCAATTGGAATAATATTGTTTCTGAATTTTTCGTTTTCCCGCGTCGAAATTGAAATTTCCAAATCTTCATTCCATAAGCGATAGGCACAAATCAATTGGGTTAAATCTTTGTCGTCCATGATAAAATTGGGTTCTATTATTCCCTCTGCTGGGCGAAGGCGCGGAAACGAAACTGAATATTTTGTTTGCCAGTATTTTTTTTGAAGATAGTCTAAATGCAAAGCGTTGAAAAAGCTATCCGTTCGCCAATCTTCCAAGCCTAATAAAACACCCAAACCTATTTTATGAATTCCTGCAGTGCCAATTCGGTCTGGAGTTTCAAGCCTGTAATCGAAATTTGATTTTTTACCTTTTGTGTGGTATCTTTTGTACACTTCCTGGTGATACGTTTCCTGATAAACCAAAACCGAATAAACACCGGCTTCATGCAAACGTTCATAATCTTCTATAGACAGAGGTTGAACTTCAACCGAAATAATCGAAAATTTTTCTCTGATTAATGCAATCGCATTCACGAAATAATTAATATTTACGGTATAATTTGCTTCTCCGGTAACGAGTAAAACATGATCAAAACCTGCATTTTTTAGGGCTTCGACTTCCAGTTTTATTTCGGTATCTGAAAGTGTTTTTCGTTTGATTTTATTGTCTAAACTAAAACCACAATAGGTACAAATATTTTGGCATTCGTTGCTTAAGTAAAGCGGTGCATACATTTGGATCGTTTTACCAAAACGTTTTTTAGTGATTTCATGGCATTTTTGTGCCATTATCTCCAAATAATTTTGTGCTGCCGGAGAAATTAGAATCAAAAAATCATCGAGATTATATTTGGTTTTAGACAAAGTTTTCTCAACATCTGTCGCTGTGGTTTGGTAGATTTTAGATTGAATAGTATCCCAGTTGTATAGCTCAAAAATAGATTTAAATGTTTTCATCGGACTGTAGAGTTTTACCGCAAAGGCGCTAAGATTTTTCGCAAAGTTCGCAAAGGATGATTTTTTATTGACTTAAAAGCCCACAAAGCCTTGCGAACTTTGCGGTAAATTATTTATAAAGAAAGGAAGTTAAAGGACTAGAGGCAACAGCAAAATTTTGCTGATTCGCAATTCTCGCTTCAAAGGCTTTTCGGCCCGCAAGAACAGCTTCTCTAAAAGCCTCTGCCATTAATTTTGGATTTCCGGCCACGGCAATTGCCGTATTTACCAAAACAGCATCGGCACCAATTTCCATTGCTTTAGCAGCATCAGACGGAGCACCAATTCCGGCATCTACAATAACAGGAACGTTGCTCTGATCAATTATAATTTCTAAAAAATCGATCGTTTTTAAACCTTTATTACTGCCAATAGGAGAACCCAAAGGCATTACGGCAGTCGTTCCGACACTTTCTAAGTGCTTGCACAAAACAGGATCGGCATGGATATAAGGAAGGACGAAAAATCCCAATTTAGCCAATTCTTCTGTAGCTTTTAAGGTTTCAATTGGGTCCGGCATTAAATACTTCGGATCCGGATGAATCTCTAGTTTAACCCAATTTGTTTCCAGAGCTTCACGAGCCAATTGCGCGGCAAAAACAGCTTCTTTGGCATTTCTTGCGCCAGATGTATTGGGAAGTAAATTGATATTTGGATGTTTCAAATGTGATAAAATCGCATCTGTATCGGTTTCAAGATCAATACGTTTTAACGCAACAGTCACCAACTCGGTTTCTGATGCCAAAATTGCTTCTTCCATTTCCAGATTTGAGCCAAATTTTCCTGTTCCTAAAAACAAACGCGATTTAAAACTTTTGTCTCCAATATTAAACATTGATGTTTGCATATAATTTTTCGTTTAATTGTTGAATTAATTTTTGCTTACTGTCACTTTCCGTGATCATGCCCGAAATGGCAACTCCATGAATTCCGGTTTCCATTAACGGACTTACATCTTTTAAAGTAATTCCTCCAATAGCATAAACAGGAATTCCGATTTTATTGTTTTTCAGTTGCTGTAGAATCTCAAAATAGCCCGATAAACCTAAAATTGGACTTAATTTTTCTTTTGTTTCGGTAAATCTAAAAGGCCCTAAACCAATGTAATCGCAGCCGTTTTCTACATGATTCTGAATATCACCAAAGGTGTTAGCAGTTCCTCCAATAATTTTCAAAGAACCCAAAATTGCTCTGGCTTCATCAATTTTCATGTCTGATAAACCAAGGTGCACCCCATCTGCAGCAATTTGGTGTGCGAGATGTAAATTGTCATTGACAATAAAAGTAGCCAGATATTCTTCGCATAAAAATTTTACCGCTTCTGCTAAAGCAAAAATATTTTGTGAGGTCTGGTTTTTAAATCGCATTTGTATCCAGTCACATCCTGCATCTAGTGCTTCGTGAATATTATACAATTGCGATTCTATTGTATTTCCTTGAGAAATGTATTGTAGTTTAGGGTACATAATGATATCCAATTAAGGTTGAAGTTGAACTCAGGTATTTTTCGATGTAGGTTTTAGCATCTTTACAGGCTGTTGCTATCGTTTGATTTAGGGCTAAATTGGCTGCTATTGCGGCCGAAAGTACACAGCCGGAACCGTGTTTCTCAAAGCATTTTGTATCAGAAGGCAATAGTTCAATAATTTCATTTTTTAAGAATAAGAGATCCGTTCCAACTGCTGATTCGTTATGTCCGCCCTTTAATAAAATGCTGACAGGAATTTCCTCTTGCTTGAAATGGTCTAAAGCAAAACCAGGAAACAAAATCTCCATTTCAGGATAATTAGGTGTTAGTAAATCGATTTTAGAGAGCACTTTATTTAAATCTAAAGAATCTTTAAGATTCATAAACTCAAATTTAGTTGTCGATTTTAAAACCGGATCCCAAACCGCAAGAGTAGAAGGAGACCGTAATTTTACAGTTGACAGGATTTGGTTTAAATACGCTAACGAAGGAACAATCCCAATTTTTACTGCATCAATTTTATAACGATCAAAAATGGTTTCAATAGAGCGAATTACAAAACTCAAATCAGTCCATTGAATTTCCTTGAATTCATTTTCTGTTTGTATGGTGTTCGCCGTTGCAATAGCAAAACCGGTAACTTTATGCTGTTCAAAAGTTTTGATGTCAGCCAAAATACCAGCTCCGCCTGACGGGTCTAAACCTGCGATTGTAAGTACGAATGGGCGATTTGCTGACATAATTTAAATTCTTTTACTGGATTTTCATTGTTCCAAATGCTTCCTAAAAGAGCAAAATCATCAAAACCATTTTCCAGTATTTTGGTAATGTTTTGAAAATCAATTCCGCCTAAAGCGACAACTTTTGTTTTGTAATTGTTTCTCTTTTTTAACGCTTCAAAAAGGTCTGTTTCAGGATGATAATTCTCTTTTGAAATACTCTTAAAAACCGGACTTAAAAAAGCGTAATCAAAATTATATTCAAGTGAATTAAAATCTTCTATAGAATGGCTTGATGTAGACGTATAAGTACTTGCAAACTTCAGAGAAGAATCGGTATTGGATTTTCTTTCTTTTTCAGAAAAATGAATTCGATCAATACCAAAATCTCCAGCTAATGCATGATGATTGTGAAGTACAAGTCGATTTCTGTGTTCTAACTTTATCTGATGAATAAATTGTGCGATTTCCAATTCCGCAAATTCAGGTTTTCGAATATGAAGCAAATTCAATCCTTCCTCAAAAAGAGCATTCATTACTTTTATTTCATTTTCAATACCATAAGGATTCGAGATCACAATCATAACTTTTCTTTGTTTCTTGCTCTTCAGTATTTCATCGATCTATAATCTTTTGTCTATACTCTTTCCTCTCTAAATATAAATCTCTTTCCCCTGTTCAATAAACTCTTCAGATTTCTCCTGCATTCCTTTTTCGGCGGCGGCCACATCTCTAATTTCCTGAGATATTTTCATAGAGCAGAATTTTGGTCCGCACATCGAACAGAAGTGCGCTACTTTTGCACCGTCTGCCGGAAGTGTTTCATCATGAAATTCTCTTGCCGTATCAGGATCTAAAGCCAAATTAAACTGATCTTCCCAACGGAATTCAAAACGTGCTTTACTCAAAGCATTATCGCGATATTGAGCTCCCGGATGACCTTTTGCTAAATCGGCGGCGTGAGCAGAAATCTTATACGTAATTACACCATCCTTAACGTCCTTTTTATTCGGTAATCCCAAATGCTCCTTTGGTGTTACATAACACAACATTGCACAACCGTACCAGCCAATCATGGCAGCTCCAATGGCCGAGGTAATATGATCGTAACCCGGTGCAATATCTGTAGTTAAAGGGCCTAAAGTATAAAACGGCGCTTCATGACAATACTCTAACTGTTTGTCCATGTTTTCCTTAATCATGTGCATTGGTACATGACCAGGACCTTCAATAAAAACCTGAACGTCATGTTTCCAGGCAATTTTGGTTAATTCTCCCAACGTTTCTAACTCAGCAAACTGTGCAGCATCATTGGCATCGGCAATCGAGCCAGGGCGCAAACCATCACCCAGAGAAAAAGCCACATCATATTGTTTCATGATTTCGCATATTTCTTCAAAATGAGTGTATAAGAAGTTCTCTTTATGATGAAACAAGCACCATTTTGCCATAATCGATCCGCCACGCGAAACAATTCCCGTTACACGATTAGCTGTTAAATGAATATAGCGAAGTAAAACCCCTGCATGAATCGTAAAATACGACACGCCTTGTTCTGCCTGCTCGATCAAAGTATCGCGAAAAACTTCCCAGGTTAAATCTTCTGCAACTCCTTTTACTTTTTCCAAAGCCTGATAAATAGGAACTGTACCAATAGGAACAGGCGAATTACGAATGATCCATTCTCGGGTTTCATGAATGTTTTTTCCTGTCGATAAATCCATAATCGTGTCGGCTCCCCAGCGACAAGCCCATACTGCTTTTTCAACTTCTTCTTCAATACTCGAAGTCACAGCGCTGTTACCAATATTAGCATTGATTTTTACTAAAAAATTACGGCCTACAATCATCGGCTCACTCTCAGGGTGATTGATATTGTTTGGAATAATAGCTCTTCCGCAAGCCACTTCAGAACGTACAAACTCAGGCGTAATTTTGCTTTTTGGTGTATTTGCTCCAAAACTATGACCATTATGCTGGCATTGCATGGCTTTGGTTTGTTCGTTCAAAAGTTCAATGCGCTGGTTTTCACGAATCGCAATATATTCCATCTCAGGAGTTATGATTCCTTGTTTGGCGTAATACAATTGCGTTACATTGGCGCCTTTTTTTGCTCTTTTGGGTTGATGCAAATATTCAAAACGAAGGTGATTTAAGCTCTCATCTTTCAATCGGCTTTGACCGTAATCTGAAGTGATTTCGCTTAAAATTTCAACATCTTGTCGGTCCAGAATCCAACTTTCGCGCAAGCGTGGCAAACCTTTTCTAATGTCAATTTCGATGTTAGGATCTGTATAAGGTCCGGAAGTGTCATAAACCGTTACAGGCGGATTTTTCTCAATACCGCCGTTAGAAAGTTTAGTGTCGCTAAGATGTACCTCGCGCATTGCCACTTTTATGGGATGAATTTCTCCGTCAATATATACTTTATGAGAATTTGGAAATGGGGTTCTGGAAATTTGTTCTTCTGTAGTCATAGAAAGAAGTTTATAGTTTGTTGTTTGTTGTTTGTTGTTTCAGGTTTCAATTTTCAGGTTGACCTTGATTGTATTTTTTGTTTGTGTTCAGTGAGACGTACAGATTTACGTCTCGATTGGAATTTGGTCCCGAAGCCTCGGGATAAAAATTGGAGTTTAAAACTTATCCACCCTGTGTAGCCGATATAATCAGGATTTCGTCAGTTTCTTGTAAGACGAATTCGTTCCATTGGGTTTTTGGAACAACAGTATTGTTAATGGCAACGGCGATTCCGTTTTGTTTGTGCGGAATTTCGAGATCGAGCAATGATTGAACGCTTAGCGACTCAGCATTGAATTGTTTGATTTGTTGGTTGATTTTTAGTTCCATTCCTTTTGAATTTTAGTATATAGGTATACTTTAGGAATGGCTACAGAAACGCATAAATATGCGTGCAGAAGTCATCTTACTTTTCCCTACGCTAGTATGAACTAGATCAGGTTCAGAGGGTAAAATCTCAGCCTACAAGTTGTAGACACCCCTAAAGTGTGAAGCAAATATAAGTAATTTTTGTTTAAAAGTTTCAAGTTTCAGGTTTCAGGTTGTGAAAAACTAAAAACTATAACTAAAAACTGAGAGCGTTTATGGTGTTCTTTTCCAGCAATTTTCGGCGTGATCATTGACCATTCCTGTTGCCTGCATGTGTGCGTAAACAACTGTTGAACCGACAAATTTAAATCCTCTTTTTTTTAAATTTTTGCTAATTTCGTCAGAAAGTGGTGTAGTTGCCGTTACGTCTTTTGAAGTTTTGGGATGATTTATAATGGGCTTTCCGTTAGTAAACTTCCAAATATAATCAGAGAAACTCCCAAATTCTTCCTGAACTTTAAGAAAAGCCTGAGCGTTAGAAACAGCCGCCTTAATTTTAAGTTTATTTCGAATAATTCCGGTATTCTGCATCAATTCTTCCATTTTTTCTTCAGAATACTGAGCAATTTTTTTATAATCAAAGTCATCAAAAGCAGCTCTGAAGTTTTCTCTCTTGTTTAGAATGGTAATCCAGCTCAATCCCGCCTGAAAAGTTTCTAAGATTAAAAATTCGAATAGGGTAGGATCGTCATAAACCGGAACGCCCCATTCTTCGTCGTGGTATTTTTTGTATAGATCACTGGCAGTACACCAGCCACATCTTACCAAATCTTCGTCTTTCATTATTTTCCTATTTGCCAGCTGTATCCCTTTACACCCGGTATGTAGGCAGACCGACCTACAATAACCAATTCATTATGAATTTTTTTATCGTATTTAATGCCAATTGCGGTTCCTGAGGTGTATAATTTATTGGCTTTAAAAGTAATTTTCATTAATCCGTCCTGAAATTTAGCGTCAGACATTTTCTCAACCAGCCAGGTAGAACGCCATTTTATAGCTATTTCGTCTTCAGAAGTTCTGGTAATACTTTTGACCAATTTCACGGCTTCTCTGGGAATCTCAAAATTCTCCATTAATTGTTTGTGATCTAAAGTCTGGCCAATCTTGCTGAGCGTAAGTATTTTTTTAAGATTGCTAAAAGTCATTAAAGACTTATTTTCTTCCTCATTAAAAGTTACGTTTTTGCTTTCTGATAGATTTTTTACATTCTGAATTTCGGGTTTGATTTCAGTTTCTCCTTTATTCAGAAAATCGCTTTTTTTCTTGGTTCTGAAATTGTAACTCAGATTTTTATTGGCTTTTACAGGTGTTTTTGTAAATACTTGTGCAGATGCGGGTTGTAATTTGTTGACAGGGTCCAGTTTTTGCTTCACCTGTTTTTTTTCATCGTTCGCACAGCCCATCAAAAGATAGGTAATGGAGAGGAACAGGATGGCAATAGTCTTTTTCATAACTACAAGGTAGTATTATTCTTTGACAGAAATGTCCTCATTTAAATATTTTTTTATCAAATGATGCCCCAAATAAATAAGAGGAGTTAATACTACTGCAACTGAAAGTTTGAATGTGTAACCTGTTAATCCTGAAGTGATAAAAGTTTTAAAATCGATTTTCCCCGGAAGCCAGAAAGCAATTCCAAGTACAATAAAAGAGTCAAATAATTGCGAAACGACAGTCGATCCGGTTGTTCTGAGCCATATTTTTTTTTCGCCTGTTCTTCTTTTAAAAAACCAAAAAATCCAGACATCAATTAATTGTGAAGCCATAAAAGCAATTAAGCTACCAACAATAATCCACATACTCTGTCCGAAAACGGCCTGAAATTGTTCATCATTGACAGGACTGATTCCTTTAGCAGCCGGGATGACAATGGCCATAAATAAGATAATAAAAGCGTAGGCAATTAAACAAGCCGTTATTAGAGATAATTTTTTAACACCTTTTTCTCCAAAATACTCATTTATCAAATCAGTGGTCAGGAAAACTATGGGCCAGGGCAAAATACCAATGCTCATGACAAATGGTCCAATTTGAATTAATTTTCCTCCAATAAGCTCAGCTACAACAGCATTCGTAATAAAAATACCGGCTAAAATAACAAAAACAGTTTCTTTTCTGGTTTTAAACATGTGATTTGGTAAATGATGTTTCAAAATTAAACTATTTCTTTATAAGTTAAAATGGATTGTTTTGAAATTCAAGTTTATTATTAGAATATCCTAAAGTTAAAATTTTATCTCGATTGCTGATTTTTAGTTACATTTGAAATTATAACAAATTTTAATTTTATATTAAATCAAATTAATGATAATGAAGAAATTAATGACAATTTTTCTCATGGGAACAACTTTATTTGCGGCCACCGCACAAACCAAATCAGATAACCCGTTGCTTAAAAAATGGACAGGACCCTACGGAGGCGTTCCCGCTTTTAATGAGTATAAGGTTTCAGATTTTAAACCTGCACTAGAATTTGCAATTCAGGAAAAACTAAGCGAGGTCGATGCTATTGCAAACAATCCAAAAGCACCAACTTTTGAAAATACAATTGCCGCTTTAGAACGTTCGGGAGAAACGATGGAGCGAATTTCTACCGTTTACGGAATTTACAGATCGAATTTAAGCAGTCCTGAATTTAGTGCGATCGATAGAGAAATGTCTCCAAAATTTTCTGAGTTTAGCGATAAAATCAATCAAAATAAAAAATTATTTACCAGAGTAGAAACGCTTTACAATTCTAAAGAAAGTAAAAAATTAACCAGCGAACAACAGCGCCTAATTTGGCTGTACTACACTAACCTTGTGCGTCAGGGAGCAAAATTAAACGATAAGGATAAAGAGAAAGTAGCTGGTGTGAATAAAGAACTAGCGTCGCTTTTTACGCTTTTTAGTCAAAATTTATTAGCAGAAGAACAAAATCAATATGTAGCATTAAAAACAGAAGCCGATTTTGATGGTCTGCCAAATGAAGTGAAAAATGCTGCTATCGCCGAAGCAAAACAAAGAAAAATTGATGCTTTGGGATGTATAGCCAACACGCGTTCTTCTATTGAGCCTTTTTTGACTTTTTCTACTCGTAGAGATTTAAGAGAAAAAGCATTCGATATTTTTGTAAAAAGAGGCGATAACGGAAACGCTAATGATAACAATGCAACTTTGGTTTCTATTTTAGAATTACGAACTCAAAAGGCAAAATTACTTGGTTTTCCAACTTTTGCGCATTGGAGTTTATCTAATAAAATGGCAAAAGATCCTCAGAAAACATTAGATTTAATGATGTCTGTTTGGGAGCCTGCTGTAGAAAAAGTACGTGAAGATGTTGCTGAAATGCAAAAGATTGTAGATGCCGAAGGAGGTAAATTTAAAATTCAGCCTTGGGATTATCGCTATTATGCTGAGAAAGTTAGAAAAGCGAAATACGATTTAGATCAAAATGAGGTTAAACCTTATCTGCAATTAGAAAACTTGCGTGAAGGAATGTTTTGGGTTGCCGGAGAACTATTTAATTTAAGTTTTAAACAAATTACAAATGTTCCTGTTTACCATCCGGATGTTCGTGTTTGGGAAGTAAGTAATAAGCTAACCGGAAAAGCAGTTGGTTTATGGTATTTTGATCCTTATGCGCGTGCAGGAAAGCGTTCAGGTGCATGGATGAATGCATATCGTAATCAGCAAAAATTAGATGGTGATGTTCTGACAATTGTATCCAATAACTGCAACTTTATAAAAGGAACTGCAAACGAACCAATTTTAATTTCATGGGAAGATGCATCGACTTTATTTCATGAGTTCGGACATGCCCTTCACGGATTATGCTCAAATGTAACATATCCAAGTTTGGCAGGAACTTCTGTAGCGAGAGATTATGTAGAATTTCCTTCTCAGTTGTTAGAGCACTGGCTTGCTACTCCAGAAGTATTAAACAAGTTTGCTTTACATTATAAAACAGGTCAGCCACTGCCTCAGGCTTTAGTAGACAGAATTGAAAGAGCTGCTAATTTTGGTGAAGGATTCTCGACCGTAGAAACTATTTCAAGTTCTTTAATCGATATGAAACTGCATTTGGCAACTACTAAAATTGATCCTCATAAATTTGAGAAAGAAACTCTTGATGCGCTTCATATGCCGTCTGAAATTGTAATGCGTCACAGAATTCCTCAGTTCGGACATATTTTCTCTGGCGATGGCTATTCTGCCGGATACTACAGTTATTTGTGGGCCGATGTAATTAATGCAGATGCATGGGAAGCTTTTACAGAAGGAAAAGGACCTTATGATAAAGAAGTGGCTAAACGTCTTTATGATAACGTATTTAGCGTAGGAAACACCATTGATCAGGAAAAAGCGTATGAAAACTTTAGAGGCAGAGCTCCTAAATCTGATGCTTTGATGCGCGCAAGAAATTTTCCGATTAAGGATAAAAATAAGAAGTAAAATTTTAATAAAGTCCCCAATATTTTTATTCGGGGACTTTTTTTATAGTTATAAATTAGACTCAGACCTTTTTAAGATTAAATCATCCTTTAGTCTTTATCACTTACTATTGCAAAAGCAATGATTCATTAAAAAGAAATGACCAAATAGAAGGATACCTAAATAAAAAGAGAGCCCGAATAAATAAATATTCGGGCTCTCTTATATTGAAATAATAATATATTAACCTAAAGTTACTCTTTTGAAACCTGTAATTTCAACATTGAATCCTTTAACGTAATCACCAACTTTTTTACTGTCATCTTTGATGAAGTTTTGGTCTAGTAATGCTTTTTCCTGATCTAAAGTAGTATTGTCAGAGATAAAACGTTGAACTTTTCCAGGAATAATTTTGTCCCAAATTTGTTCTGGTTTACCTTCAGCTTTTAATTCAGCTTTAGCATCTTCTTCAGCTTGTTTTAAAACTTCTTCAGTTAATTGAGAGTAAGAAATATATTTAGGAACATTTTTTAGAGTTTTTCCTAAACGTTTTGCTTCTTCATTATCTTTTTCGATTACAGCAATACGAGCAGCAAGCTCAGATTCAACGAAAGCAGGATCAAAATCTTTGTAAGATAATGTATCAGCTCCCATAGAAGCAACTTGCATAGAAACATCTTTAGTTAAAACGTCAGCGTTAGGAACTGCAGCAGAAATTGCAGTTAATGCAGCAATTTTGTTCACGTGAACGTAAGATCCAACGAAAGCACCTTCTAAAATTTCAAAACCACCGATTTCGATTTTTTCACCGATAACACCAGTTTGCTCAATTAGTTTTTCAGCAACAGTAATTCCGTTGAAATCTGAAGCTAAAAATTCTTCTTTAGAAGAGAAGTTAATAGCTCTTTCTACTAATTCTTTAGCCAAAGTTACGAAAGCCTCATTTTTACCTACGAAATCTGTTTCGCAGTTTAAAGTGATGATAGCTCCTTTAGTTTTGTCAGCATTAATAAAAGAAACAGCAGCTCCTTCAGAAGACTCACGGTCAGAACGGTTAGCAGCAACTTTCTGTCCTTTTTCTCTAAGGTTTTGTATCGCTTTATCGAAATCTCCATCAGCTTCAACTAAAGCTTTTTTACAGTCCATCATTCCGGCACCTGTAGTTTGTCTTAATTTATTTACGTCTGCAGCAGTAATTGTTGCCATAATATTTTGAATTTTAATGTTAAAAGTAAAAATTCCATCTTTTAAATTCTAAACTCCAATTTTATTAAATTATCAACATAACGTTTTTAATTTGTGTTTGGATTTTAGAATTTAAAATTTGGAATTTAAATTTGATTTATTCTTCAGTTGCAGGAGCAGCAGCTTCAACAGCCGGTGCAGCTTCAGTAGCTGGAGCAGCAGCTTCAGTTGCAGGAGCTTCTTCTGTGAAAACTTCAGCTTCTTTGTCAGAACCTCTGTCAGAAAGACCGTCGATTACAGCAGCAGTAACTAAAGATAAAATTTTGTCAATTGATTTAGAAGCATCATCATTTGCAGGAATAACGTAGTCAACCTCTCTTGGGTCAGAATTCGTATCAACCATTGCGAAAACTGGAATGTTTAATTTTTGTGCTTCTTTTATTGCGATGTGTTCAGCTTTGATATCTACTACGAACAATGCAGCTGGTAGTCTAGACATGTCAGCGATTGAACCTAAGTTTTTCTCTAATTTAGCACGTAGACGATCAACTTGCAAACGTTCTTTTTTAGATAACGTCATGAAAGTACCATCTTTCTTCATTTTATCAATAGAAGACATTTTTTTAACTGCCTTTCTGATAGTTACAAAGTTAGTTAGCATTCCACCAGGCCATCTTTCAGTGATGTAAGGCATGTTTGCAGCTTTTGCTTTTTCAGCAACGATGTCTTTTGCTTGTTTCTTGGTAGCTACGAATAAAATTTTTCTACCTGATGCAGCGATTTTTTTCAAAGCTTCGTTAGCTTCTTCAATTTTAGCTGCAGTTTTATATAGATTGATAATGTGAATTCCATTACGCTCCATATAAATGTAAGGGGCCATGTTTGGATCCCATTTTCTAGTCATGTGTCCAAAGTGAACACCTGCTTCTAGTAAGTCTTTTACTTCTATTTTGTTTGCCATTTTTGTACTAGTTTACGTTCTGTTGATTAGCAATGTATAAATGGCGGTTTCCCAGGCTTTATACATTTAGATGCTAAACTATTTCCTACCTCGATAGGAGAGCAACAATAACTGTGTTTTTTAATTTCAATAAATAATTGAGTATGTCTTGTACCATATGCACAAGACAGGTAATATTAACGTTTAGAGAATTGGAATCTCTTACGAGCTTTCTTCTGACCGAATTTCTTACGTTCAACCATTCTTGGATCTCTTGTTAATAAACCTTCTGGTTTAAGGATAGCTCTGTTTTCAGCATTTACTTCACACATAACGCGTGCCAATGCCATTCTTACAGCTTCTGCCTGACCAGTTGAACCACCTCCGTAAACGTTTACTTTAACGTCAAAGTTATTTACATTTTCTGTCATAGACATTGGTTGTAAAACTTTGTATTGTAAAGTTGCAGTTGGAAAGTAAGTTGCGAATTCTTTTTTGTTTACAGTGATTTTTCCTGTTCCTTCAGAAACATAAACACGTGCAACAGCGGTTTTTCTTCTACCGATTTTGTGAATAACTCCCATTACTTAAGATCGTTTAGGTTAACAGTTCTAGGTTTTTGAGCTCCGTGAGTATGCTCAGCACCTACAACAACATTTAGATTTCTAAAAAGTTCAGCTCCTAATTTGTTTTTAGGTAACATTCCTTTTACAGCTTTTTCTACTAATAATGCAGGGTTTTTAGATTGCAATACTTTAGCAGTTAAAGTTCTTTGTCCTCCTGGGTAACCTGTATGACGCATGTAAATTTTGTCATTCATTTTTGTACCTGTAAGGTTAATTTTTTCTGAGTTGATAACAATTACGTTATCTCCACAGTCAACGTGTGGTGTGTAACTTGGCTTGTACTTACCTCTTAAGATCATCGCAACCTTTGAAGCAAGACGACCTAAGTTATGACCTTCAGCGTCAACAACAATCCACTCTTTTGTTACAGTGGCTTTGCTAGCTGAAATTGTCTTGTAGCTTAATGCGTCCATAATATTATTTTAATTAAACATTCCATCCCCAATAAAGGGGATGCAAAAGTACAATTAATTATTTTAAAACCAAATACCTGAAAAGAATATTTTATATACTGAAAATCAGGCAATCAGTTTTTTATTTAAATCCTAAAAAAAAACCGCCCTCACAATAACGCGAGGGCGGTTCAAAATTAACTTTATTTTTTGTGCTACACAATAAAGATATTTGCAATATCTACTACTTGTTGTGTTGTAAGTGGCTCATCATAAGCTTCAGAACCTGCTGCAGCTCCAAATGCAGCTGCGGTATTAAATCCTGCCTGAACTGTTACACCTTCACCGTTATAAACGGCTTGTGTGGCAGATGGCATTCCTGCGCCTCTCTCGTCATTACTTATCCATCCTTTTAAACCACGCAGTCTTCTTACTTCAGAAGCGTGACGTGCTTCTACAGAGTGAATCTGCAATGCTGCTGTTAATAAGTCTGGTGTAGTGATTAAATTGGCCGCTTGTCCTTTGTATGCTCTTACTCCTGTATCTTCAAATGCTTGCGCCAATGCTAAAAAGGTGGGATAATCTCCAAAAGGATTAAATGCACCTCCAACAGTAAAGTCAAAAGTAGGTTTAGGAACAAAGTTTGCACTTGCGGTTCCGCCTAGTCCTGCAATCAAAAATTTAACGTGGCTGGATTCGTGTGCAGCGATTTGTTGAAAAACTTTTAAATCACGGCCTCCATTTTCTGATGCCGGAATTACACCAGAATCTAATGCCATGGCATAAAATTCATTTTCAAGATATTCTAATGTCAGTGCAAACTGCAAAGCTCCAATAGGTGTAGCAGGTGTAGCCTTAATGTCTGCAGCCATTGCTTTATTGGCTAAAGCCGATAATCCAAAAGGGATTGAAGCATAAGCCAAATTTTTTCCAATATTTCCAAACTGAGAAAAACTGTCTCTTCTAGAGCCAGTGCTTTTCATTAAGCTATCATCAGTGAAAGTTTCTATAAATTTTAAAATATTCATAATTTCTAAGTTTTAGCTAGTTAAGATTAAGGTAAATATTTGGCAGTAAATTTTGTAGTAATAAATCCTCCGGCGATCGGTAAAATTTTTGAAGGATCTTTGGCAACATCTAAACCAGTAGATGCAGTAACGATATCATCACCGGCAAAATCCTTAGAATTCGGATTAATTAAGCTTCTGATAGCCGCAGCATGTCTTGCTTCTACAGAAACAATTTTTCCGGCCAATAATAGATAATCGGCACTTTTGATCAATTTTCCTGCTCCATTATAAGCAGCAACTCCTGTGTCTTCTAGTGCTTTTGCAGTAGCAAGAACTTCAGTACGGCTGTTAAAATTTAATGAGCCATAATTGAATGCCAAAGAAGGAAGCAGTTGAGAACTAGGATCTGGAAGTGCTCCTGTTAAGGCAGCTTTGAAGAAATCTCTGTGAATTACTTCGTGATGGTACAAATCAGTTAATACCTGGCGCTCTGTTGCGCTAAACGTGGCATTAAAGCCTGAGGCATTTACAACTTTGGTATAAAAGTCGGCTTCCAGTTGTTCAAGGGCATAAGCATAAGTCAATACTCCAAAATCTCCAGAGCCTAAATCAAAGACACCATTTTTAATTCCGGGCAACGTTGTATCTTCCGGACCGCTATCATTATCATTGTCGCTGCAGCCAGCTAAAACCAAACCCGCACCAACTAATGTCAATCCGCTGAGCTTAAGAAAGCTCCTTCTGTTATTCAATGAAGGATCAACTTCATGAATCTTAACTTCGTTTTTCATAATCAAGGTTTTTAAAATAGGTTAATAATATGTATTAAGATATTAACGAAATTTTTGTAAGTACGGTTTTAAAAAATCAATGTTATTTAGTTTTATTTCGAAAAGGCCTTATGTTTTGAAATAGTAATAGCTGTTTTTTGTTTTATTTTCGGTAATTCTACTATATTTGTATTAATTACATAAACTTTTATAGATGAAAGCTAAAGCAACTCTAAAGCAAATTGCGAAAGAACTAGGTGTTTCTGTGTCTACAGTGTCTAAAGCGCTAAATGACAGTCCGGAAATTAGTGAGCAGACGAAGGTCAAGATTAAGGAGTATGCCAAACTCAAAAATTATAAACCGAATGTTATTGGTCTCAATTTAAAAAATCGTAAAACAAAAACGATTGGTGTAATTATACCTAATATATTGAATTCCTTTTTTGCTAAGGTTTTTAGCGGAATCGAAAAGGTTGCCGATAAAAAAGGTTACAATGTAATTACGTGTATTTCGAATGAATCTTTAGAGAAAGAAATTCACACCCTTGAAATGTTAAGTAACGGAACAATTGACGGATTTATTCTTTCTGTTTCTGAAGAAGCACAAAAGCTTCAGGATTACAACCATTTTTCTGCCATTATTAATGACGGGACTCCAATTGTAATGTTTGACAGAATTGCTGATGAAGTTGATTGTGATAAAGTTGTGGTAGATGATTTTGATTCTGCATTAAACTCGACACAGCATTTAATTGATTTAGGCTGCAAAAACATTGCTTTGATTTCTTCTGTAGATAATTTAAGTGTCGGAAAATTAAGAGCCGACGGATATTTGAAAGCGTTGCAAGACAATAATATTCCCTTAAACGAAAAAATAATTCTTCGTACAGATTCTGAAGAAGACATGAAAGCTAAAATTGATGCTATTTTTGATCATAAAATTGATGCGATTTTTGCTTTGGATGAAAATGACTCAGTTGCCGCTTTAAGAGTAAGTTTGAAAAAAGGATATAAAGTTCCGGAAGATATTTCGATAATTGGTTTTGCTGACGGAATCCTGGCTTCAAGACGTTTGTCGCCAAGTTTAACCACAGTAAGTCAACACGGAATTGAAATTGGAGAAGTAGCCGCCAAAAAACTAATTGAACGACTGGAAGAACCGGAAGGAGAAACTTCTGATTATGAAACCATCGTAATTAAAACGAAATTGAAAGAAAGAGAGTCGACTAGAAAAGCTTAATGATAACAGAAAAATCCATTCAATTTGAATGGATTTTTTATTATCATACAACTCATAGGTTTCTGAATTTATTTTCAGTCATTTTATTTCGACTAATAATAGACGTATTTTAATCTTGTTAAACAGTAAATAAAAAGACAAATATAAAAGAGGATTAGAGCTAAATTAATGTTCCTGAAGGTTTTGTTTTCAATTGATAAAACTCATATAATTCGCTCAATAGAATTAATATTGTGGAAATTAGGATAAAAAATAGCGCAAACACTATGAAAGGTATAGAATTTAAACCTTTACATATAAATACTATTATTAGCGAGATAAAAAAGAAAGTAATAACAGGAATTATTATTCTAGAAAAAATATGCACTAAAGGAATGCTGTTTTCTAATTTATTATTTTTCATAGTTTTTAATTTTTATTCAGTATCATAAACTTCAACAAATGAATTTGGTATTTCTACTTCGTTAGTTGGAGATTTTAAACAAACTTTACCACAATAAACGGGTTTGTTGATGTTGCTTTTCACAATTTTTTCATCAAATTTAATATATAGCTGTACCTCTTTATTTTGCTCATAAAAAGTTGTAAAAGGTATCGTTTGCAAAATGCTTATTTTGAGATTTTACTTTTAAAATGTCAATTTTGGGTTCAATGCTAAAGATGCATTTTAAGATTGCACCTTGTACTAGTAAATGTTTTTTGCCATGATTATTTAATTGTTGAAAAAGTAAATATATTAAATAAAAATCTTACAAAATAAATAAAGTAGCTTTTTTCTTAAACCAAAATATAGCCACAAAAAAAAAACCGTACTTCAATTCGAAATACGGTTTTTTTTATATAAGATCTAAAATTCTTAATGCGCTGCTAACCAATCTGCACCCACACCAATTTCTACATCTAAAGGAACGCTCATTATAAAAGCATTTTCCATTTCGTGTTTAATCATCGGCTGGATTTTTTCTAATTCGTCATTGTGCACATCAAACACAAGCTCATCATGAACCTGAAGCAGCATTCTTGATTTCCAGTTTTCTTCTTGTAATTTTTTGTGAATGTTGATCATCGCGATTTTAATAACATCCGCGGCACTTCCCTGAATTGGGGCGTTTACGGCATTTCTTTCAGCTGCACTTCTAACCACTGCATTGGCAGAGTTAATATCTTTAAGATAACGACGACGCCCTAAAATGGTTTGTACGTATCCTTTTTCGCGGGCAAATTCTATTTGTTCGTTAATATAAGATCGTAATCTTGGATAGGTTTTGTAATAAGCTTCAATTAACGCAGCACTTTCTCCACGGGATAATGAAGTCTGATTACTCAACCCGAAAGCAGAAACACCGTAGATGATTCCGAAGTTTACTGTTTTGGCATTACTTCTTTGTTCTCGCGTTACTTCATCCAGAGCTACATCAAAAACTTTTGAAGCGGTTGCTCTGTGAATGTCTTCTCCATTTTGAAAAGCGGCAATCATATTTTCTTCTCCGCTTAAAGCGGCAATAATTCTTAATTCAATTTGCGAGTAATCGGCAGATATTAACGTATGGTTTTCATCGCGTGCCACAAAAGCTTTACGAATCTGACGTCCTCTTTCGGTACGAATCGGAATGTTTTGTAAGTTCGGATTGTTAGAACTCAAACGTCCTGTTGCAGCAACAGTCTGCATATAATCGGTATGAACTCGTAGTGATTTTTTATCGACCTGTTCCGGCAAAGCTAAAATGTAAGTGCTTTGCAATTTCACCATTTGGCGCCAGTCTAATATTTGTTTTACAATCGGATTGTCATTTGCCAAATAAGTCAAAACCTCTTCTCCGGTTGCATATTGTCCGGTTTTGGTCTTCTTTTGTTTGGCTCCTCCAATTTTTAATTTATCAAATAAAATATCTCCCAATTGTTTTGGAGAGGCAAGGTTGAATTTCTCGCCGGCAGTTTCGTATATTTTTTCTTCCAGCGATTTAATTTCAATCTCCATTTCTTTAGACATTATGCCTAAAAACTCCGTATCTAGACGAATTCCCTCTGTTTCCATTGCTGCTAAAACGCTCACTAACGGAATTTCGATTTCATCGAATAATTTTTTAGTTTCTGTTTTATCTAGTTCTGCAGTAAAAATTTCTTTCAATTGCAGCGTAATATCTGCATCTTCTGCAGCATATTCCTTGATATCTTCAAGCGCAACGTCGCGCATTGTGATCTGGTTTTTGCCTTTTTTGCCAATTAGGGTTTCAATTGATTTTGGAGAGTATTTCAAATACGTTTCAGCTAGAATGTCCATATTATGACGCATATCCGGGTTGATCAGATAATGTGCAATCATGGTATCAAAAAGTTTTCCTTTTACGGTAACGCCATAATTAGAAAGAATTTTTAGATCGTATTTTAAATTCTGACCAATTTTTTCAATGTTTTCATTTTCAAAAAACGGTTTGAATTTATCGACTAAAACCTGCGCTTCTTCTTGGCTTTCCGGAAACGGAACATAAAATGCTTTTCCTTTTTCATAAGCAAAAGACATTCCGACCAATTCAGCATGCAGAGCGTCTAGTCCGGTTGTTTCGGTATCAAAACAAACAGAAGTCTGTTTTTGTAAATTTTGCAAAAGCAATTTAATACCCAAATCACCTTCTATAGCCTGATAGGAGTGTGGTGTGTTTTCTAAAGTATTATAAAACGAAGTTCTCTCTTCTGACTGCTCATCTGTTGTTGCGCCTCCGCCAAAAAGATCAAACTGATCGTCGTTTTTAGGCTGTGGTTTTTTGTATAATTTGGCTTCATCGCCCTTGTTTGCCAATTCGTTTCCTCCGCCAACTTTAAATAAATTGTCAAACTGTTCTGCCATTCTTCTAAACTCCAATTCCTGAAAAATAGAATCTGTTTTTTCAATATCCGGACGAGAAAGTTCATAATCGTTTTCATTAAAAACAACATCGCAATCGCAAATAATAGTCGCCAGTTTTTTAGATAAAATTCCTTTTTCTTTATTAGCTTCGATGTTTTCTTTCATTTTGCCTTTTAGCAAATGTGTATTTTCTAAAAGGTTTTCCATCGTGCCAAATTCTTTCAGGAACTTTTTAGCAGTTACTTCACCCACACCCGGTAATCCCGGAATATTATCGACAGCATCACCCATCATTCCCAGAAAATCAATAACCTGCTCCGGTCTTTCAATTTCAAATTTTGCCAAAACTTCTGGAACACCCCAAATTTCTATACCGTTACCCATACGGGCAGGTTTGTACATAAAAATGTTTTCAGAAACCAGTTGGGCAAAATCCTTATCAGGAGTTACCATAAAAACTTTATAGTTTTGCTTTTCGGCTTGTTTGGCAATAGTTCCAATTAAATCATCAGCCTCACAACCCTTCATTTCAATAATCGGAATGTGCATCGCTCTTAATAAATCCTGTATATATGGAATCGCAATTTTAATGGCTTCCGGAGTTGCGTCACGATTGGCTTTATAATCAGAAAACATTTCGGTTCTAACCTGACTTCCTTCCTTATCAAAAGCTACTGCCAAATGATCTGGTTTTTCTCTTTTAATAACATCCAAAAGCGAATTCATAAAACCCATGATTGCAGATGTATCCATTCCTTTAGAGTTAATTCGCGGGTTTTTTATAAAGGCATAATAACCACGAAAAATTAATGCATATGCATCCAGAAGAAAAAGGCGTTTTTGAGTTGACATATAAAAAATATTAGTCCGTAAAAATAAACAATTGAGGTCTCAAATTAAACTAAAAATAAATTTTTTACTATATAAAGTTATATAAGTCTATTTAATTCTCTGCACTTAAAAGCATTCACAAAGCAAACTGTTTACTCGCTGCGGTAGGTTTATCCTAAAGTACGATTCTATAATTTGATACGGTAGAAAATAATCAAATCGTTAATGTCTAGTTAAATTTTTTTATTCGGAGATTTCTTCATTTTGTCTTCATTTTACAGGGGTACTTTTGATCTGTAAAATAAAAGATATTTAATTTAAAACTTAGAGATCATGAAATCACAGATTCACGAAAAAAGCAAACAAAAACGCCTGGTATTACATTTATTAATGGTATTGGCAGCAGTTTTAGGAACAAGTGCAATGGTTCATGCTTTTCCTGCAAAAGACGGAAAAACAGATCCGAAAGAAGTTAAAGCTACAAAACATTCGAAAAGCAAATCTGATAAAAAAACAAAAGCAGTAAAAAGCGAAACTCCAAAAGCAGAAACAGCTAAAGTAAAAAAATAAGAAAAAGTAATTGTAAAATAAAAAGTTAATAATTTAAAATTTAAGATCATGAAAAATTTATTGATGGTATTGGCAGCAGTTCTGGGAACAAGCGTAATGGTTAGCGCACAAACAACACCGGCTAAAGAAGGTCAGGCAAAAGAAGTAAAAGCGACAAAAAAACATCACAACCACAAGTCTGGTAAAAAAGCAAAAGCAGGATCTTCAAAAGAAGAAACTGCCAAAGTAGAAAAATAGTCTCTCGCTTTTGTTTTGTTTTCGAAGCATTGTAAGGAAGCAAAACAGGAATGATAATTATGCATGCGATTGAAGGAAGCTGATGAAGAAATTCGTCAGCTTTTTTCGATTAGTTAATTTTTTAATAATGGGTAATTTTCTGTTTTAGAATTGTCTAAATTTATTTACGCTTAAAATCATGTTGTATGAATATTTTAATTGTTGAAGATAACAAAGAACTTGCTGCCGAAGTTTATGATTTTTTATGCAAGTCTGGCTATGTCTGTAAAATTGCGGGCAATTGCAGCGATGCTTTAGAAGAAGTGGGCAGTAATGATTATGATGCCATGCTTCTGGATTTAGGTCTGCCTGACGGAGATGGTTTTGAGGTTTTAAAAACCGTTCGAAAAACTAAGTCTAAAATCGCAGTAATTGTACTTACGGCCCGAGGCGAATTAGATGACAGGGTTAATGGTTTGCATTTGGGTGCCGATGATTACCTGACAAAACCTTTTGCCTTGACAGAACTTGGAGCGAGGTTATTTGCTGTTATTCGCAGAATTCATGGTTTTACGCTAAACAACTTAAGCATACACGGGTTTTCATTACAGCTTCAGGATTACAAAGTGAGTTTTGATGAAACACCAATTAGTCTGACCAAAAAAGAGTTTGACATTTTTCAATATTTGGTTTTGAATAAAAATCGGGTCATAACGAGGTTACAATTAACAGAACATATTTGGGGTGATATTCTGGAGGTTAATTCAGACTCTAATTTTATTGATGTGCACGTTCGAAATCTTAGGAAGAAATTAGATAAACATGCTCCGATAGATTGGTTTGAAACCGTTCGCAATGTAGGTTATCGTATTAATGAATAAATAAAGTATTGTGAAGATAAAACATCAATTGGCTATATTCAACGCCTTAACCCGATTATTGGTTATCCTGATCTTGTGGTTAATGCTGCCTATTTTGGTCGAAAGTGTAGTGTATCGGCACATTAATAACGGACTGCTGGAAAAGAAACAAAAATTCATACAGCATTTGAATCAGAATGAGATTGATGAATTTCTGGAAAATCCCGATGACTCAACAGAAACGTATTCGCAATTTTCAACACTTCACAGTGAATTCCTGGTGCTTTCGAGATCTCCGTTAAAAACAAAACAAAAGGCAGTTTTTCAAAATGATTATCGCATTATAGAAGGAGAAGAAAATGAATACAGAATTCTCCAATATCATTTTACTTATCAAAACCAGGGGTATCAATTAGAAATAGGAAGCAGCCTTAGCGAGATAAAAGACCTTACTTTTATCATCCGGTTTTTTATCATTATTGTTTTTGTAGTCATTCTGCTTATTACTTTTATTGCCGATACCTTTTACATTGAAAATTTATTAAAGCCCTTTTATAAAATTATCGATACCAAAATCAGGCGTGTCAATGAGCCAGAAGCTTTTGATCACACACCTATAAAGGCCAGGTCAAGAGATTTTAGAGAACTAGATTCTGTTTTAAATCAAATGATGGATCGTATTGGCGAAGTCTTTAAAAAAGAAAAACAATTTATTTCTAATGTTTCACACGAGTTGCTTACGCCAATTGCACTTTTGAAAAATAAGTTCGAAAATTTACTGCAAAATGAATCTTTAGATGATGCTGCGGTCGATAAAATCGCGGGGTCTCTAAGGACGCTCGATATGCTAAAAAAGATCATCAATAATTTACTGCTTATTTCACGAATAGAAAACAATCAGTATGAAGCAAATGAAAATATACATTTTCAAGAAATCATAAATAATTTGCAGGATGATCTTCAGGACCGTATGGAAGACAAAGGAATTGAGTTGATTAATCAAGTAGAGCATGAATTTATATTTAAAGGAAATAAAACTTTAATTCATATCCTGATTTATAATTTGGTTACCAATGCCATAAAATATAATAAACCAAAAGGCAGTATTAGGATTACCGATGGTTTTTTGCAAAATCAATATTTTATATCCATAACAGATTCCGGTATTGGCATGAGCGAATCTCAAATCGAAAACATTTTCAACCGGTTCGCCCGCGTAAGTTCAGATCAGGAAGGGCAGGGATTAGGTCTGGCGATTGCAAAAAGTATTGCAGTTTTTCATCAAATAGACATTCAGGTAGCTTCTGTGGTGGGAGAAGGGACAACCTTTACGTTACTGTTTCCGGAAAGCCAAAATACAATTAAAAGTTAATTTTTTCAGATGGGTTTAATCTTCATTTTGTCTTCATTTAGTGCTTATATCTTTGGGGTATAATAAATGAATTAATAACCATAAAAAATAAAAGTGATGAAAAATTTAGTAATGTTAGCAGTAGCAGTTTTAGGAACAACAGTAATGGTAAATGCGCAAACAACTCCGGCAAAAACAGCTCCGGCAAAAGAAGCAAAAGTTGCTAAAAAAGAAAAAAAGGCAGACAAAAAAACGAAAAAAGCCGAAACTGCTAAACCTGAAGCAGCAAAACCAGAAGCAGCAAAAGCTAAAAAATAAACAGCATAAGTTTACTAACGTAAAACGTGTTGTGAATTAAAGGTTTTAAAAAAATTGAAAGAGAAAAGCTGGTAGAGAAATCTATTGGCTTTTTTTGTATTTGAGTTAAATTTTTGATAATAAAAAGCTATAGAATTTTCATTCTTTGTTACTTTGCTTAAAACCTAAAACAAATGATCCTTCGTTTTGTAATTCTATGTGCTCTTTTTATACTTATCGAGTTCTATTCTTATCAAGCCTTTCGCACTTTAATAAAATTAAGATGGGTATTGGTTAGTTATCAGGTAATAAGTTTACTGCTTTTAATTTTTATCATCTATTCTTTTACGCAGTTCGATCGATCTGTTGGGCAAACCAAACAAACCATGTTTTCAATGGGTTTAATGTTATTGGTGTATGTTCCAAAAATTGTGCTTACCTTAGTAATGTTCGGCGAAGATATTTTTAGAATAGGAGCAAGTATCTTAAACTATTTTATGTACAATGTTCCGCGCAGAGAAATGATGCCAGACCGAAGAAAGTTTGTAAGCCAATTGGCACTCGGGTTGGCGGCAGTTCCTTTTCTGTCTTTGATTTATGGAATTTTTGAAGGAAAATATAATTTTAAAGTTTTTAAACAGACTATTTATTTTCCTGATTTACCGGATGCGTTTGACGGGTTTAAAATTACTCAGATTTCAGACGTGCACAGCGGAAGTTTTGATAATCCGGATAAGATTAATTATGCAATAGATTTGATCAACCAGCAGGAGTCTGATATAATTTTGTTTACAGGAGATATTGTCAATACACATGCAAAAGAAATGCACCCATGGCTGGAGTCTTTCAATAGAATAAAAAACTATAAGTACGGAAAATTTTCTGTTTTAGGAAACCACGATTATGGTGAATACGTAACCTGGCCTTCTGAAAAAGAAAAAGACGAGAATTTTGAAGCTATTAAAAATCTCTACGGGCAAATAGGTTTTGAGCTTTTGCTAAACGAACACCGTTACATTCAAAAAGGAGATGATAAAATTGCCCTTATTGGAGTAGAGAATTGGGGACAAAATTTTAAAAAAGCGGGCGATTTAAACAAAGCATCTCAAGGAGTGAATCAGGACGATTTTAAAGTCTTAATGAGTCATGATCCGAGTCATTGGGAATATGAGATTAAAAATCATCCTAAAAACTTTCATTTGACGTTTTCCGGCCATACGCACGGAATGCAGTTTGGAATTGAGATTCCCGGCTATTTTAAATGGAGTCTGGCACAATATATTTACAAACAATGGGCGGGATTATACGAAAATGTTGGCCGATACGTTTATGTAAATCGCGGATTTGGTTTTCATGCTTATCCTGGACGAGTGGGTATTATGCCCGAGATTACCGTTATTGAACTAAAAAAAGGGAACAATGTGGCTTAATTCGTTAAAAATGCTACATTTGTATATAATTATCACTTTTTAACAGATTAAAGAATTAAATTTTTGCTTTTATGTCAAAATTTGGAGAACTTATAAATGCTCAGGTTCCGGTGTTAATTGATTTTTACACCGATTGGAACGAATCATCTGTATCAATGCATCCGGTTATTAAGGATGTAGCGGCTGCGCTAGGCGATAAAGCCAAAGTGATTAAAATTGATGTAGATAAAAATCAGGAATTGGCAGAAGCACTTCGTATTAAAGGACTTCCAACTTTAATGATCTATAAAGAAGGGCAAATGATCTGGAGACAATCCGGAGAGCTTGACGCGAATACCATTATCGGAATCGTGCAGGAACAATTCAATCAATAAACTACTTTTTGTTGAAATTATTTAGTGAATAATATCAAACTTATATCCGTTTTCCTTTAAAAAATGTAATGTTTTGGGCAACGCAAATTTTAAATTAGGCGAAGCTTTTATGCTGTCATGAAATACGATTACGCTTCCTGATTTTACGTTTTTAGTTACATTTTCAAGACACTTTTCAGGAGTTATGGTCTGGTCAAAATCAGCACTTAACACATCCCACATGATAATCTTATAACCTAATTTGCGCAGAATTTTAGACTGTGCTTTTTTGATTTTTCCATAAGGTGGACGAAATATCAGATTACATGTTTTTTCTTCTTCTAAAACAGCTGCACAATTCTTTACATTCTCAATGTAATCTATGTTGTTGCTTTTCCATCCATTGACATGATTCATGGTATGGTTGCCAATCGAGTGACCGTCTGTAATTAGCTTTTCGAATAAAGCCAAATTAGCTTTGATATTTTTTCCGATACAAAAGAATGTAGCTTTTGCGTCAAATTTTTTTAGTTCAGATAAGACCCAATCTGTAATTTCAGGAGTAGGGCCATCATCAAAGGTGAGGTACACTTTCTTTTCATTGTTCGGAATGTCCCAACAATATTTCGAAAATACCTTTTTAATAAATGAATTTGTTTTTACCCAATAAAAGCTCATTTTAATTTGATTTGCTGATATGTAAATTTAAAAAATGCAGCGCTATTTATCAAACAGCACTGCATTTTTTTAATCATAATATTTTTTGTATATTATTCTTTCTCTCTTCCAAAACGTTCAAAAACATTTACATAAGTATTAAATGTAGTTTTATGTTTTTCGTAAAAAGCAAGATCTTTATTTTCTTTCATCACCTGCAATAAACTTCTGTAGCGCTCAATATCTGTAATAATATCAATAGCTAAATCGGTTTGGTCAGCTGGTGTCAGAGTAGCGTAGTAGTTCAATTCTTCTTTGTATTTCTGAACTAATTTATTCAATAAATCCTGCGCTTTTGCATTTTCTCCTACTTTATAATATCCGCCAGCAAATGGTTCTACTAAAGAGTAATAACCAAACTTATCCAAAGGCATTTTGGTAACAGCTAAATTGATAATGTTTTTAGCCTTGTCGATTTTACCCTCAGCAATAAGCTGGTTCATTAATCTTGATAAATTAGTTCGGTAGGTGATGCTATTTCTTCTGGTTTCAGGATCATGATAAATATCTCCGTTGCTATTGCCCCAATCCCATTTCATTACTATGTTATAAGATTTGTCGGCATCAATTTGCCCCATATCCATAGGACCTCCATCTTTTGAGGCTACATTTCTAATAGGAACCAATTTGTACACCATTCCGTCTAATTGCAAATAATCTTTTAGCCAAAGATAATCCTCATCGTCAAATGCACCTCCACTAAAATAAATTGGTCTTTTCCAGTTGTTATTGGCTAAGATATCCAACATAATCAAACGGTTTTTGTAGATCGCACTTCCTTTAATGTCAATGTCCATGTAAGGAACAATAGAATCATTGTATTTAGGATTGACTACTTTGTTTTTGATGATGGTGTTTTTGTCAACGTTAAGTCTAATTTTATCGGTTGGATAAAAATGGATAGTTTGTCCGTTTTGAAGACTCACTGTAGATTTTGGATTTTTAATAAAATCTATGAAATCCTTAATGTTCCAACGTGTCTCAATTTTCGGAATATGCGCTACATAATCCAGTTTATCTCCTACATACTGATCGTGTGTAAATGAAATAGGCAATGGATTAGACTCGTATGCTTTAGCTTTCATTTGGTCGATATACCAGTCTGTATTAACCAAACTTGTATTTACAATTTTAACATCGGTTCTAATGTGCTCAATTTCCTGAGCATACCATAGTGGAAACGTATCATTGTCGCCAATGGTAAATAATATAGCATCTTTATCGCAGGAGTTTAAGTACGCCTTTGCCATAGATACTGCAGTATATTTTCCGGATCTGTCATGATCGTCCCAGTTTTGGGCAGCCATTAAAATAGGAGCAGCCAGTAAACCGGCAGCGATAATAACAGGTCCCGCAATTTTTGGTGCAAGGTATTTCTGTATGCTTTCATAGAGAGAATAAACTCCAAAACCTATCCAGATTGCAAAAACATAAAAAGAGCCTACAAGAGCATAATCTCTCTCTCGAGGTTCAAAAGGTCTCTCGTTTAAATATATTTTTAAGGCAATTCCTGTAAATAAGAATAATGCGAGAAGCACATAAAAACTTTTGAGGTCTTTGTTGGCGTGATACATTATACCAATAATTCCTAAAATAAAAGGTAAAAAGAAATACACATTTCTTCCCTTGTTGTTTAAAACATCAGAAGGTAAATTGTCCTGAGAACCTAAGTGAAGCGAATCAAGAAATTTAATTCCGCTAATCCAGTTTCCGTCAAGATTGTCATATCTTCCCTGAGCATCGCTTTGACGTCCAACAAAATTCCACATTAAATACCTCCAGTACATATATCCAAACTGATATTCGAACATAAAACTGAAATTATCGACAGTTGTTGGTTTTTCTATAATTAAATAATCACCGTAGCTTTTTAAGAATTTAATATAGCCTTCGTTGTCAATTTGTTTTTGAGTATATGCTTTTCTGAATTCAGAAATTGTTTTTTCGACTTCATTGCGCAATTGTGCAGTAGCTTTATTATATTCTTCTTCACTCAATTGGCTTGCATCAATTCCGTATTTGCCTAAATCCTGTTCGTAATCGTAATTAGGATTTATTTTAAATTTAGGAGGATTGGTAAAACTAATATAGTTTTGAATGTGTCCCGTTTCCGTACTCCACATTCTTGGCAGAATCGTTTTCTGATTGTCATCACTATTTTGATCTGCATTTTTAAAGTTATTGGTAATGATGTATTTCCCAGTTTTGTAGTCTCTTTCGTAGTTAGGTTTTTTATCTAAGTAAGGAGTTTTTGCATCAAGACCAGCAAAAACCTCTGTGTATTGAGGACCATAAAACAGAGGATTTACTCCATATTGCTCACGATTATAATATGCTAATACTTCGGCAGCATCAGATGGTTTGTTTTCGTTGATTACCGTGTTGGCGTTGGCACGAACCGGCAACATCATCCAGGTAGAAAACCCTATAAAAATAAATAAAACGCAAAGAATAATAGTATTGTAGAAAACGTACCCTTTTTCTTTGGTAAATTTTAATCCAAAATAGAAAAAGGCGATCAAAAATAAAGCGACAAGTATAGTTCCGGAGTTAAAAGGAAGTCCAATACTATTTACCATAAAAACTTCAGTGTCTGCAAATAACTCCATTGTTAGTGGTAGAAGCAACTTAAAAATAAATAGCAAAATACCAATTACAACTACATTGGCGATAAGAAAGTTTTTGATGGTAACCTTTTCGTAGTGTTTAAAATAATAAAGAAAGCCTATTGACGGAATCGTTAATAATGCCATAAAGTGAACTCCAAATGACAGACCTACAACAAGAGAGATAAGTAATAGCCATTTGTTTCCTTTAGGTTCATCCATATCCTGCTCCCAGCGCAAACCCAGCCAGAAAAGAAGTGCTATTAACAAAGATGCCATTGCATAAACTTCGGCTTCAACGGCATTAAACCAAAAGCTATCAGAAAAAGTATAAGCAAGTGCTCCTACAAGAGAACTTCCTAATATAGCAATAGAATTGTTTTGATCAATTTCTGTAAATCGTGCTATAATCTTTTTTAAAATCATCGACGACGACCAAAACAAGAATAAAATAGTAAATGCACTAGAAAAAACAGACATCATGTTTACCATTAAGGCCACGTGCTGAGCATCTATAGCAAACATTGCAAAAAAGGCACCCATCATCTGGAATAAAGGAGCTCCCGGTGGGTGACCCACTTCTAGTTTAGCGGCTGTGGCAATGTATTCGCCACAATCCCAAAAGCTCATAGTAGGTTCAACAGTTAATGTATAGGTAATTAAAGCGATTGCAAATGCAAACCAACCAACAATAGTATTCCATTTATTGAAATTGAATTGTGCCATATTTAGGTGTTAAAATTTTGTATGTTTTCTATCCTACAAAGAAAATGTTTTTTTGTGTAAAGAAACGAGCATTAACAAAAAATTCTACAAAACTATTTGACTAAAGTAACATATTGTTTGTGAAATAGTTGCGGCTTTAATTGAAATTTCGCCGTAAGAAAAACTAAAAAAAAATAATTTTTTTTGCTAAAAAGTTTGTGCAAACTAAAAAAAGCTTTAAATTTGCACTCGCTTAACAGCATTGCTGGTCTATGGTGTAATGGTAACACAACTGTTTTTGGTGCAGTCTTTCAAGGTTCGAGTCCTTGTAGACCAACATAAAAGCCTCTCATTTGAGAGGCTTTTTTTATGGAATAAATTCAGGCTAATTTAAGAGTTGATTTTTTAAATCTCTGTTTTATAGATTGTTTTGAAATTTGCTTTTTTGAAAAGAGATTTTCTTTGTGGTTATTGGTTAAAAAATTTGCGCAAACTAAAAAAAGCTTTAAATTTGCACTCGCTTAACAGCATTGCTGGTCTATGGTGTAATGGTAACACAACTGTTTTTGGTGCAGTCTTTCAAGGTTCGAGTCCTTGTAGACCAACATAAAAAGCCTCTCATTTGAGAGGCTTTTTTTATGCGATAAATTGAAATATTATTTAAATCTTGAAAGTAATCACTGGTCTTACTGCGTGGTTAACAAGTCCTTCGCTAATGCTTCCGTTAAAAAAATGTGCAAAACCTGTTCTGCCGTGTGTGCACATTCCGATAATATCGGCATTTACACTGTTCGAAAAATTAATAATCCCTTTTTCGATGTTGGTATCGTTGTAGATGTGTGTCGAATAATTGGTAAGATTGAACTCTGATATGAATTCCTGCATGGCTGTTTCGATAACATGTGTAGGTTTAAAACTGTTTGGTGTGCAAATAGTGACTAAGTGTATTTTTGAATCGAAAGGCTTTGTGAAAGTCAGCAATTTTTCAAAAGCTTTTTTGGCTTCGTTGGAGAAATCTGAAGCAAAAACAATATTGGAAGTATTAAATCCTGAAGCATTTTTTTTAATAACCAAAACCGGAATTTCAGAATTTCGAACGACCTTCTCAGTATTAGAACCTATTAATAATTCTTCGATTGCAGAATGACCGTGTGATCCCATTACGACCAAATCAACATCGTAATCCTTGGTAATTTGCGTAATTCCGTGAATTGGCTTGTCCATTTTTACGATCTCTGTAACGGGAATCCCGTCCAGATAAGATCTTGATGAGACTTCGTCAAGCGTTTCGTTTGCTTTTTGTAAAAAAAGCATGGTTTCCGGAATGCTTGCTCCTCCCAGAACGGCGTCGCTCATCTGGCTTGGCAGTTCTAGCATATGAAGAATGATGATTTCAGAATCATTCTTTTTTGCAATTTGTGCCGCCGCTTTTAAAGCGTCTTCTGCATGCTCTGAAAAATCAGTAGGTACTAAAATTCTTTTCATAATTTTTTGGGTTAAATTATTTGAATAATATGTTTTTGAATGCTCTTATAAAGATAAGAAATATTTTTAGAGCAATCTATTTATTTGATTTATAAAAAAATCACTATATTTGCACCGTTATTTATTAAAATCTAAATAATGAGGGGACTAAGTGTCCCCTCTTTTTATAAAATTATGACATTTAAAGAAAAAGTAAACGGATTAATTACAGAGGCACTTCTGGAAAAGCCATCAATCTTTTTGATTGATCTTGCTATTTCGGATTCTTTCAAAATTAGTGTTGGTTTAGACGGTGATAATGGAGTGGCACTACAGGATTGTATCGATATCAGTCGTGCAATCGAAAATAACCTGGATCGTGAAGAACAGGATTTTTCGCTTGAAGTAGCATCAGTTGGAGTAGGATCTCCGTTGAAAATGACAAGACAATACATCAAAAATATCGGTAGAACGTTGATTGTTACAACAAATACTGAAAAAATTGAAGCAGAATTAGTGGAAGCTAACGATGTTTTTATAATTTTGTCTTGGAGCGCAAGAGAACCGAAAAAAGTAGGAAAAGGAAAAGAAACAGTTCAAAAAGAGCAACAAATACCTTATACAGAAATTAAAGAGGCAATTGTTACAGTAACATTTTAATTAAAGAATTCGCATGGAAAATTTAGCATTAATCGATTCATTCTCAGAGTTTAAAGATAATAAACTTATTGATCGTGTAACGCTTATGGCAATTTTAGAGGACGTGTTTAGAAATGCATTGAAGAAAAAATACGGTTCTGATGATAACTTCGATATTATTATAAATCCTGATAAAGGAGATATGGAAATTTGGAGAAGAAGAGTAATTGTTGCTGACGAAGATCTGGATTTTGAAAATGAAGAGATTACTTTGACTGAAGCAAGAATGATTGAAGCGGATTTTGAAATTGGTGAAGAAGTTTCAGAAGAAGTGAAATTGATTGATTTAGGAAGAAGAGCTATTTTGGCTTTGCGTCAAAACTTAATATCTAAAATTCACGAACACGATAATACTAATCTTTACAAGCAATTTAAAGATATTATCGGTGATATTTATACTGCAGAAGTACACCACGTGCGTCCTAGAGTAGTTATCTTAGTAGATGATGAAGGAAACGAAATTGTGCTTCCAAAGGAAAAACAAATTCCATCTGACTTTTTCCGTAAAGGAGATAATGTTCGTGGAATCATTGAAAGCGTTGAATTAAAAGGGAATAAACCACAAATTATTATGTCAAGAACTTCTGAGAAGTTTTTGGAAAAATTATTTGAACAGGAAATTCCTGAAGTGTTTGACGGATTGATTACAGTTAAAAATGTAGTGCGTATTCCTGGTGAAAAAGCAAAAGTAGCGGTAGATTCTTATGATGACAGAATCGATCCTGTTGGAGCTTGCGTAGGTATGAAAGGATCTCGTATTCACGGAATTGTTCGTGAATTAGGAAACGAAAATATCGACGTAATCAACTATACAAGTAATATTCAATTGTTTATTACAAGAGCATTAAGCCCTGCAAAAGTTTCTTCTATCAAAATCGATGAAGAACACAAGAGAGCTGAAGTTTTCTTGAAATTAGAAGAAGTTTCTAAAGCAATTGGTAGAGGAGGACACAATATTAAACTGGCTGGTCAATTGACAGGGTACGAATTAGATGTTATTCGTGAAGGTGACGTTGCCGGTGCTGTTGCAGATGAGGACGATGTTGAATTGACAGAGTTTTCAGATGAAATAGAAGAATGGGTAATAGAAGAGTTTGCTAAAATAGGTTTAGATACTGCAAAAAGTATCTTAAAACAAGAAGTAGAAGATTTAGTAAGAAGAACAGATTTAGAAGAGGAAACTATTCTGGATGTTATGAAAATACTAAAAGAAGAGTTTGATAGTTAATTATCTGCTCTAACAACACAACGAAAAAGGTAATAATAAAAAGGTTATATGTCTGAAGAGAGAGTAATAAGAATAAACAAGGTTTTAAGGGAATTAAATATTTCGTTAGAAAGAGCTGTTGATTATCTAAAAGATAAGGGAATTGCTATTGATGCAAATCCAAATGCGAAAATTTCTGATAGCGAATTTAATATCCTACAAAGCCAATTTGCGGGCGATAAGGGGAATAAGGAAGCTTCTAAAGAGGTAGGAGAAGAAAAAAGGAAAGAAAAAGAGGCTTTGCGTGTTGAGCGCGAAAAAGAAATTGAAGACAAACGCAGACAAGACGAAGAACGTCAAAAACAGCAAGAGATTATAAAAGCGAGAGCTGTTGTAACCGGACCTGTTCAAGTTGGTAAAATAGACTTAAATCCAAAGAAACCAGCAATTGTTTCTACTCCGGTTGAGGAGTCTGCAAAGGTGGAAGAACCAAAAGTTGTTGTTACTCCAGCTCAATCAGAAAAACCAGTTCAAAAAGAAGTTCCTCAGTCTGAGCCAGTGGCTCCTGTTGCAACCGAAGAGAAAAAGGTTGAAAAGCCTGTTATTACTGAGAAAAAAGAAATAAAAGTGGAGACTCCAAAAGTGGCGCAAGAACCAGTTGTTTCAACTGATCCTACAACTGCAGAGGAAACAATCACTACTCAATATCAAAAATTATCCGGAACTACTCTTACGGGGCAAACAATTGATTTATCTCAATTTAACAAGCCAAAGAAAAAGAAAGAAGATCCGAAAATCACTCCTAATAAACCGGGAGCTCCGGGAGCAAATAATAACGCTAATAAAAATAAGCGTAAAAGAATTGCTCCAAAACCAGGTGCGCCGGGTGCACCAAAACCTGCTACAGGAAATGCGCCGGGAACTCCTAATCCTAACAAAATCACACCAAATACAGGTGGAGGAGGCTTTAATGCCAACAGAAGTGCAAGACCTGGTTTTGTAAAAGGAAACCGTCCTGCAATTGTAGCAAAAGTAGAGCCTACAGAAGAAGAAGTAAAAAACCAAATTAGAGAAACTCTTGAAAAACTTCAGGGTAAAGGAGGAAAATCTAAGGCGGCTAAATATAGAAGAGATAAAAGAGATACGCACCGTCAGAAATCTGATGAAGAGCAAAGAGCCATTGATGAAGGAAGTAAAACTATTAAGGTTACAGAATTCGTTACAGTTGGTGAAATTGCGATAATGATGGATGTGCCGATTACTAAAGTAATTGGAACTTGTATGTCTCTTGGAATCATGGTTACCATGAACCAGCGTTTAGATGCTGAAACTTTAACTATTGTAGCTGATGAGTTTGGTTACGAAGTTGAATTTATTACAGTTGATATCGAGGAAGCTATTGAGGTAGTAGAAGATAAAGAAGAAGACTTAGTAGTTAGAGCGCCAATTGTTACTGTAATGGGTCACGTCGATCACGGTAAAACATCTTTACTGGATTATATTCGTAAAGAAAATGTTATTGCTGGTGAGTCTGGAGGTATTACACAACACATTGGAGCATATGGAGTAACTTTAGACAACGGTCAAAAAATCGCATTCTTAGATACACCTGGTCACGAGGCGTTTACCGCGATGCGTGCACGTGGTGCTCAGGTTACTGATATCGCTATTATTGTAGTTGCTGCGGATGATGATATCATGCCGCAAACAAAAGAAGCAATTTCTCACGCACAAGCTGCGGGAGTGCCAATTATATTTGCAATCAATAAAATTGATAAACCAAATGCAAACGTTGAGAAAATCAAAGAGCGTTTGGCTAGTATGAATTTACTTGTTGAAGATTGGGGTGGAAAGATTCAGTCACATGATATTTCTGCAAAAGTTGGAACAGGAGTAAAAGAGCTATTAGAAAAAGTTTTATTAGAAGCAGAGATTTTAGATTTAAAATCGAACCCAAATAAAGCTGCACAGGGAACTGTTGTTGAAGCTTTCTTAGATAAAGGAAAAGGATACGTTTCTACAATTTTGGTTCAACACGGAACTTTAAAAGTAGGAGATTATATGTTGGCAGGTAAGCATCATGGTAAAATTAAAGCTATGCATGACGAACGCGGACATACTGTTAAAGAAGCTGGTCCTTCGACTCCGGTATCTGTTTTAGGTTTAGATGGAGCTGCGACTGCAGGTGATAAGTTTAATGTATTTGAAGACGAAAAAGAAGCGAAACAAATTGCATCTAAACGTTCTCAATTAATGCGTGAACAATCTGTACGTACGCAACGTCATATTACACTTGATGAAATTGGACGTCGTATTGCTCTTGGTCAGTTTAAAGAATTAAACGTAATTCTTAAAGGAGACGTTGATGGATCTGTTGAAGCATTATCAGATTCGTTCTCTAAACTTTCAACAGAAGAAATTCAAATTAATATCATCCATAAAGGTGTTGGAGCGATTACTGAAACTGACGTTATGTTAGCTTCTGCTTCTGATGCGATCATTATCGGATTTAACGTTCGTCCTGCTGGAAACGCAAGACAACTTGCAGATAAAGAAGAAATCGATATTCGCTACTATTCTATTATCTACGCTGCTATCGATGACTTAAAAGATGCGATGGAAGGAATGTTAGCGCCAGAGATGAAAGAAGAAATTTTAGGAACTGCCGAAATCCGTGAGATTTTCAAAATTTCTAAAGTAGGTTCAATCGCTGGTTGTATGGTGATGGATGGTAAAATTATGAGAAGTTCTAAAATTAGAGTTATCAGAGAAGGAGTAGTGGTGCATACAGGTGAACTTGTAGCATTGAAACGTTTCAAAGATGACGTTAAGGAAGTTTCTAAAGGATACGATTGTGGTATTCAAATTAAAGGTTACAATGACATTGAAGAAAGAGATGTTATTGAAGCTTATCATGAAGTTGCAATCAAAAAGAAATTGAAATAATATTCAATACTATATATAAAGTCCCAATGTGAATTGGGACTTTTTTTTTGAACAGTAATTCATTTTCTGTTTAAGGGCAGAAATAGGTTTAAAATAATTCAGATTTTTATGTTATTTTTGATAAAATTAATTTAACATGAAAGCAATATATACACTCGTTTTATTTATAAATTTTTCTTTTGTGGCATTTTGTCAGGAAGCAGTAGAGAAAAAAGCTCCACCAGCAGGTAATGCAGCTATAGGGGATTATTATGGTGCTGATATTTCTAAAACTTCTGAAGACAATGCAATCTCAGTAGAGAAATTGGAGAATAAATTAAAAAAAGAAGACAAGCTTGAAAATACTATTGTAAAAGGAGAAGTAACCGATGTTTGTGAAAAAAGAGGATGCTGGCTAACTATTAAAACAGAAAGTGGCTCTTCCTTCTTTGTTAAAATGAAAGATTATGCGTTCTTTGTGCCAACTTCCCTAAAAGGTAAAAACGTAGTTTTAGAAGGTATTGCTGAGAAGAAAATTACATCTGTAGAGGAGTTGAAGCATTATGCTAAAGATGCTAAAAAACCAAAAGCAGAAATTGATGCCATTACAACTCCAAAAGAAGAAATTAGATTTGTAGCAAATGGAATAAAAGGCGTAAATTGATCAGGGAAGTTTCTGAAATATTTTAATATAATAAAAAGCCTCAACAATTATTGTTGAGGCTTTTTGGTTTTTGTCTTAATCGAAACAAATTTGTTCTTATTTATTAAAGTGCTTTTTATATAGACAATGGAGATTTAGTGTCGATCGTTTGCATCTCTATTTGTGTATTTATTTTCCTGGTTTTAGTAGAAAAACACTTTTGTATCTTTTCTTAATGTCAGCCAAATTTCGTTCTGCTTCTATCCTTGTTTTGAAATTGCCAACGATTACTTTGTAGTTAGGTGTGTTAAAAATAATCGTTCCGTCAATGGTTGTGTATTCTCTTTTAAAATCCGCCAATGTCTTTTTTGCGTCTTCACTTTTGCCGCTGAAAATTTGAATTTTATAAGTATCGTTTGTACTTATTGATGTGTTAATTTTACGCTTATCGTTTAGTAACTGCTCAAATTTAGGGTCCTGATTGAGTGTTAAATTTTGGTCTTGAGCATTAATATTATATGCTAAAGCGAACATTGTCAATGTTAAGAAAGTCCTTTTAGAAGGGGTTAAAATTCTCATAATGTGATGGTTTTTATGCAAAAATACTATTTAAACTTTGTGTGGAAAATTTTAATATTATTTAGAATTGATATAAATTGATATTTAAGACTATTTTAAGGTTTTGAGAATAGTTCATAAGTCGTATTTTTGTGCAAGTTTTAAAAGAAGGTATTAATTTTTCGTCTGATTTATTACAGAAAAAATCATACCAAAAATTAGTAGATAATTATTATACTATATGAAAAAGGTGGGTAACCATAATTCGATCTCAAGAAAATTGCTGCTTAGCTTATCGCTAACTATGATTTTCTCCCTAACTTCATTTGCTCAAGATCCTGCTGCAGCTCCTGCGGCGACTGAAGCTGCTGCCGCTCCGGCTGCTGCATCTGGTGGTGATCCGGTAAAAGGGAAAGAACTTTTTAATGCAAATTGCGCTGCATGTCACAAATTAGATGCAAAATCAACAGGTCCTGCTTTAAGAGGGGTTGCTGCTAAGCATGATAAAGCCTGGCTTTATAAATGGGTACATAACAGTTCTGAAATGATTAAATCAGGAGACCCTGTTGCTGTTAAACTCTTTGAGGAAAACAACAAGGCGGTAATGACTCCTTTTCCTCAATTATCTGAAGGTGATATTGATAATATTATCGCTTATACTTCTGAAGTAAAAGCGGAGCCTGCTCCCCCTGCTGGAGGTGCTGCTGCGACTCCTCCGGGAACTAATGTTGACGGTGGTGGAATTTCAAATAACATTATTTTAGGCGCTCTTGCTCTTGTAATGGCTATTTTGGTTGTAATGTTGTTCATGGTGAACAAAGTATTGACTAAAGTTGCCGGTAATAATGGTATTGTAGTAGCTCCAAGAGAAGCTAGGACTCCAATATGGAAGGCTTTTGCTAAAAATCAATTTTTAGTACTGGTTACTTCAATATTCTTGCTTTTGGCTAGTGGTTATTTTGTCTATGGATTTTTAATGCAGGTTGGTGTAGATCAAAACTACGAGCCAATTCAGCCAATTCACTATTCTCACAAAATTCACGCAGGAGATAACGAAATCAATTGTAAATATTGCCACTCTGCTGCTCGTGTTAGTAAAAATGCTGGTATTCCTTCTTTGAATGTTTGTATGAACTGTCATAAAAACATCTCTGAAGTAGCTGAAACTACTGCTACGGCTGAGTATAGCAAAGCATTTTACGATGCTCAGATTCAAAAATTATATGATGCTGTTGGATGGGATAAGACAAAACAAGCTTATACCGGAAAAACACAGCCTGTAAAATGGGTTCGTATTCATAATCTTCCTGACTTTGTTTATTTCAATCACTCACAACACGTTTCTGTTGCAGGAGTTGAATGTCAAACTTGTCACGGTCCAGTGCAGGAATTTGAAATCATGAAGCAGTACTCTAAATTAACAATGGGATGGTGTATTGATTGCCATAGAAAAACTGATGTTAAGATGGAAGGAAATGCATATTATGATAAAATTCATGCTGAACTTTCTAAAAAATACGGTGTAGAGAAATTAACTGCAGCGCAAATGGGAGGTTTAGAATGCGGTAAATGCCACTATTAATCGAATTATTAAGATTTTAATATTTATATACAATGTCATCAAACAAAAAATACTGGAAAAGTGTTGAAGAACTAGAAAATAGTTCTATTGTTGAGGCGCTTAGAAATAACGAATTTGTTGAAGAAATTCCTACTGATGAATTCTTAGGAAATGCAGATGCTTTAGCTTCATCTGGAACTTCACGTCGTGACTTTTTAAAGTACGTAGGATTTAGTACTGCGGCAGTTACACTTGCTGCTTGTGAAGGTCCTGTGCACAAGTCTATCCCTTATGTATTACAACCAGAGCAGATCATTCCTGGTGTTGCAGATTACTATGCAACTACTGTTTTTGATGGTTTTGATTTTGCTAATCTTTTAGTAAAAACTCGTGAGGGTCGTCCAATTAAAATTGAGAACAATACTATTTCTGGAGCCAAGTTTTCAGCCAATGCCAGAATTCATGCTTCTATCTTAGGATTATATGATAGTAATCGTTTGAAAGAACCTAAATTGGATGGAAAAAATACAAGCTGGTCTGCTGTTGATTTAAAAATTAAATCAAGCTTAGCTGAGGCGAAAGCTAAAGGAGGACAGGTTGTATTGTTGACAAATACATTAGCAAGTCCATCTACTGAAAAGTTGATTGGAGAGTTTATTGCTAAAAACCCAAATGCTAAACATGTTGTTTACGATACGGTTTCTTCATCTGATGCGTTAGATGCATTTGAAACTGTTTATGGCGAAAGAGCTTTGGTTGATTATGATTTTTCAAAAGCTTCTGTAATTGTTTCTGTTGGTGCAGATTTCTTAGGAGACTGGCAAGGTGGTGGATACGATTCAGGGTATGCTAAAGGAAGAATCCCATCCGGACCACAAGGAAGTAAAGTAATGTCTCGTCACATTCAGTTTGAGTCAAACATGACTTTATCTGGAGCTGCTGCTGACAAACGTTTCCCAATGAAGGTTTCAGATCAAAAACAAGTTTTAGTTCAAATATATAATGTTGTAGCTGGTGCTTCTGTTGCCGTTACTCTGGATCCTAAAGTTAAGGCTGAAGTGATCAAAGTAGCACAACAATTAAAACTTGCAGGTTCAACTGGAGTTTTGGTTTCAGGTATAGAAGATAAAAATGCTCAATTATTAGTTTTAGCTATTAATCAGATATTAGCTAGTCAGGCTTTTAATACTGCTGAAACAAGACAAATTAGAAAAGGTTCTAATGCAGTTGTTGCTCAATTGTTAAAAGATATGAATGCTGGAAGTGTTCATACTTTAATCATGAGTGGTATTAATCCGGTTTACACATTAGCTGATTCAGCTTCTTTTGTTTCTGGATTGAAAAAAGTAAAAACATCGGTTACTTTCTCTTTAAAAGAGGATGAAACTGCATCTATTGCTACAATTGCTGCTCCTGCGCCTCATTACTTAGAGTCTTGGGGAGATGTTATGATTACAAAAGGAACGTATAGTTTAACACAACCGACTATTCGTCCTATATTCAATACAAAACAATTTCAAGACGTTTTATTGTCATTAAACGGTACTGGAGGAAGTTTCTATGATTATGTAAAAGCTAATTCAGCTTCGATTGTTGCAGGTACAACCTGGAACAAAGTTTTACATGACGGTGTTTTTGTAATTGGTACTACAGGTTTATCTGCTGGTTCATTTGATTCTGCTGCTGCTGCAAATGCACTTTCAAGATCAAAATCATTCGGGAAATTTGAATTGGGACTATATACTAAGACAGGTATGGGTGATGGGCAACATGCAAACAACCCTTGGTTGCAAGAGTTTCCAGATCCAATCACAAGAGTTTCATGGGATAACTACCTAACGGTTTCTAATGCTGATGCCAGAGAACTTGGTTTCTCTAATCCAATAGTTGCAAATGGAGGATTAAACGGTAACTACGCAACAATAACTGTTGATGGAGTTAAGTTAGAAAATGTTCCTGTAATTGTTCAGCCAGGACAAGCTATTGGTACATTAGGTCTAGCTGTAGGTTATGGTCGTAAAGCGGCTTTAAAAGAAGAAATGCAGGTAGGTGTAAATGCTTATCCTTTATATAAAAACTTTAATAGTATTCAGTCTGTTTCTATTGCGAAAGCAAGTGGAGAGCACGAGTTTGCTTGTGTTCAAGGTCAAAAGACCTTAATGGGTAGAGGAGATATTATTAAAGAGACTACATTAAATGTGTTTAATAGTGAAGATGCTGAGCATTGGAACGAACAACCAATGGTATCTTTAGATCACCAGGAAGTAGAAGCTACTACCGTTGATTTATGGGAGTCATTTGATCGTTCTACAGGACATCACTTTAATCTTTCAATTGATTTAAATGCTTGTACAGGATGTGGAGCATGTGTAATTGCTTGTCACGCTGAAAACAACGTTCCTGTTGTTGGTAAAGCAGAGGTAAGAAGAAGTCGTGATATGCACTGGTTGCGTATTGATAGATATTATTCTTCTGAGAGCACATTTGAAGGAGATAATAAAAGAAAAGAAGGTATTGCAGGATTGTCTAGTTCATTGTCAACATTCAATGAAATGGAAAAACCTGGAGACAATCCACAAGTAGCATTCCAGCCAGTTATGTGTCAACACTGTAATCACGCACCTTGTGAGACAGTTTGTCCGGTTGCTGCAACATCTCACGGTCGTCAGGGTCAAAACCACATGGCATACAACAGATGTGTTGGAACTCGTTACTGTGCTAACAACTGTCCATATAAAGTGCGTCGTTTTAACTGGTTCTTATATAATAAAAACAGTGAATTCGATTATCACATGAATGATGATTTAGGTCGTATGGTATTAAATCCAGACGTAAACGTTCGTTCTCGTGGAGTTATGGAAAAATGTTCATTCTGTATTCAAAGTACACAAGCTGTTATTCTTGAGGCAAAACGTCAAGGAAGAGTTGTGGCTAAGGATGAATTCAATAATGCTTGTGCATGTTCAGCTGCTTGTTCTTCAGGAGCAATGATATTTGGAGATGTAAATGATAAAGAAAGCGAAGTTGCTAAGTTGGCAGAAAGCGATAGAATGTATCATTTATTAGAGCATGTTGGTACAAAACCGAATGTTTTCTATCATGTAAAAGTTAGAAATACTTAGTAAAATTATTAATAAGAAACAATATAAAGGATTATGTCGTCTCACTACGAAGCACCCATTAGAAAACCTTTAGTTATAGGTGATAAAACTTATCACGATGTAACTGTAGATGTGGCAGCGCCTGTTGAAGGACCTGCAAATAAACAATGGTGGATTGTATTTTCAATCGCATTAATAGCCTTCCTTTGGGGGTTAGGTTGTATAATTTACACCGTATCTACCGGTATCGGAACATGGGGATTAAATAAAACAGTTGGTTGGGCTTGGGATATTACGAACTTCGTTTGGTGGGTTGGTATTGGTCACGCCGGAACATTAATTTCTGCGGTATTATTACTTTTCCGTCAGCGCTGGAGAATGGCGATTAACCGTTCTGCAGAAGCAATGACTATCTTCTCGGTAGTACAGGCAGGTTTATTTCCAATTATTCACATGGGACGTCCATGGTTAGCATACTGGGTTTTACCTATACCAAATCAATTTGGATCATTATGGGTAAACTTTAACTCACCATTGCTTTGGGACGTATTTGCGATCTCTACTTACCTTTCAGTATCATTAGTTTTCTGGTGGACTGGTTTGTTGCCTGACTTTGCAATGCTTCGTGATAGAGCAATAACACCTTTTAATAAAAGAGTATATTCTATCCTAAGTTTTGGATGGAGCGGTAGAGCAAAAGACTGGCAGCGTTTTGAAGAAGTATCATTAGTATTAGCTGGTTTGGCTACTCCTCTTGTACTTTCTGTACACACGATTGTATCTATGGACTTTGCTACTTCTGTAATCCCTGGATGGCATACAACAATTTTCCCTCCATACTTCGTTGCTGGAGCGGTATTCTCTGGATTTGCAATGGTAAACACCTTGTTGATTGTTATGAGAAAAGTTTCTAACCTTGAAGCGTATATCACATTACAACATATTGAATTAATGAATATCATTATCATGATTACAGGTTCTATTGTTGGGGTGGCTTACATCACTGAGTTATTTGTAGCTTGGTATTCAGGTGTAGAATATGAGCAATATGCTTTCTTAAACAGAGCTACCGGACCTTACTGGTGGGCATATTGGTCAATGATGACTTGTAACGTTTTCTCTCCACAGTTTATGTGGTTTAAAAAACTAAGAACAAGTATCATGTTTTCATTTATTATTTCGATTGTAGTAAACATCGGAATGTGGTTTGAAAGATTCGTAATTATTGTTACTTCTTTACATAGAGATTACCTTCCATCTTCCTGGACAATGTTCTCACCAACATTTGTTGATATTGGAATTTTCATCGGAACAATTGGTTTCTTCTTCGTATTGTTTTTATTATACTCAAGAACATTCCCTGTAATTGCTCAGGCAGAGGTTAAAACAATTTTGAAAGGAACAGGAGATAATTACATTAGAGAAAGAGCAAATAAAGATTCACATCATGAGTAATAAAGTAATATACGCCATTTATAATGACGATGATATTTTGATGGATGCAGTAAAGAAAACCAGAGCTGCTCATCATCATATTGAAGAAGTTTTTACTCCATTTCCGGTTCACGGATTGGATAAAGCAATGGGTTTAGCACCAACAAGATTAGCAATTTGTGCTTTTTTATATGGATGTGTTGGTATTTCTGTTGCAACAACAATGATGAGTTATATCATGATTCATGATTGGCCACAGGATATCGGAGGTAAGCCAAGTTTTAGTTTCATTCAGAATATGCCAGCATTTGTGCCAATTATGTTTGAGATGACTGTATTTTTTGCTGCCCACTTAATGGTTATTACTTTTTATATGAGAAGTAGATTATGGCCGTTTAAAGAAGCTGAAAATCCTGATGTAAGAACAACAGATGACCATTTTTTAATGGAAGTTGCTGTAAACGACAATGAAGCAGAACTTGTTTCTTTTTTCGAAGGTACAGGAGCTGTTGAAGTTAAAGTAATTGAAAAGAATTAATTGTAGCTATGAAAAGGATATATAAAATAACACTTTTAGTTGGTATAACTATTTTAGTTTCATCTTGCCACAATAATTCGGCACCAAACTATCAGTATTTCCCTAATATGTATGAATCTGTAGGTTATGAAACTTACTCAGAAGCAAAAGTATTTAAAGGAGGAAAAGAAGGACAGCTTCCTGTAGAGGGAACTATTAATAGAGGTTTTGAGCCTTATGAGTATGAAAATTCAACAGCAGGTTACGAGTTAGCTAAAGCTAATTTAAAGTCTCCTTTGGATTCTATCGAAAGAAATTCTGGAAAAGGTAAAGAACTTTTCGAAATTTACTGTATTAGCTGCCATGGTGCAACTGGTAATGGTAAAGGTAAATTGGTTGAAAGAGAAAAATTTCTTGGAGTACCTAGCTATAAAGACAGAGAAATTACTGAAGGAAGTATCTTTCACGTAGAAACTTATGGTTTAAATGCAATGGGTTCACATGCAAATCAATTAAGTGCCCACGAACGTTGGTTAGTTGCTGACTATGTTCTAAAACTAAGAAGCCAATTATAATTGTTGAACAAACTGATCGTAATAGATATGTATACATTTTCAAGTAAATTAAAAACTTTTTCTATCATCTTAATGGCCGTTGGTATATTAGGAATTGGATATGGTTTTTTAACTGCTCCTAAAGATATTCAAGAAGTTGAAAAAATTCTTGCTGCAGATGCTCATGGTTCTCATGGTGCTGCACATGAAGAAACTGCGAAAGATTCTCATAAAGATGGTGAACTTCATGAAGCTACTGATGCTTCACATGAAGGCCATAAAGTTGCAGAGCATGCAAAAGTTGGCGCTGCTAATGAGCATGAAGAGCATTTAACACATGTTTTGCACCAATTGCAAAATAAGCCGTGGTCAGCATTATATGTTGCTTGTATTTTCTTTTTACTGCTTTCAATGGGAGTATTAGCGTTTTATGCTATTCAACAAGTTGCGCAAGCAGGTTGGTCACCAGTTTTATTTAGAGTGATGCAGGGAATAACTGCATATTTGCCTGCAGGTTCTATCATTTTCTTTATCATTTTAATTCTTTGCGGATTACATGTTAATCATATCTTTGTATGGTTAGGAGAAGGAGTTACAGTTCCTGGCAATCCTAATTATGATGCTATTATTGCTGGTAAATCCGGATATTTAAATTTCCCATTTTGGATCATTAGAGCGGCTATCTTTTTAGCTGGTTGGAATTTATACCGTCATTTTTCAAGAAAAAACTGTTTAGCTCAGGATGAAGAGAATGATGATCTTTACTACAAAAAGAACTTTAAGTTATCTGCCGGATTCTTAGTATTCTTCATTGTGTCTGAGTCTATCATGTCTTGGGACTGGATTATGTCATTTGATCCACACTGGTTTAGTACCTTGTTCGGATGGTATGTATTTGCTTCTTTCTTCGTAAGTGGAATTACTGCAATTGCATTAGTAACAATTTACTTAAAATCTAAAGGATATTTAGAGTATGTAAATACAAGTCACATTCACGACTTAGCTAAATTTATGTTTGGTATTAGTGTTTTCTGGACTTATTTATGGTTCTCTCAATTTATGTTGATCTGGTATGCAAATATTCCTGAAGAGGTAACTTATTTTGTAACAAGAATTCAATTGTACAATTTGCCATTCTTTGGTGCTGTAGTTATGAACTTTGTGTTCCCATTATTAATATTAATCAATACTGACTTTAAACGTCTTAGTTGGGTTATTGTAATGGCTGGTGTTGTAATCTTATTGGGTCACTATGTTGATTTCTTTAATATGATTATGCCAGGTACTGTTGGAGATAAATGGTTTATTGGAGTTCCGGAAATTGCATCTATTCTTTTCTTCTTAGGATTGTTTATTTTTGTAGTATTTACTGCATTGACTAAAGCTCCTCTGTTAGCAAAAAGAAATCCTTTCATAGAAGAAAGTAAACATTTTCATTATTAATATTTAAAGAAATAAACAGATGACAAGTTTGTTGGTAATTATAGTTTTAGTTTTATTAGCAGTTGCATTATGGCAATTGACCAAGATATTTGATCTTACTCAGGTTGGATCTTCTTCTTCTTCGGACGATTCTCAGGTTGCATCAGATAATGATAATAATATTCAGGGATATCTTATGTTTGGTTTTTTGGCCTTCATTTATATCTTTACTATCTACGGTTTACTAAAGTGGGGTAACTTAGCTTTGCACACACCGGCTTCAGAACATGGAGTTTTAGTAGATAGTTTAATGAATATTACTTGGGTTTTAATCTTTACAGTTCAGGTTATTACACAAGGTTTGTTATACTGGTTTTCTTTTAAAAACAGAGGGCATAAAGAAAAAAAGGCATTATTCTTTGCTGATAGTAATAAATTAGAGGCAATTTGGAGTATAATTCCATCTGTTGTTTTAGCTTGTTTAATTCTTTACGGATTGTATGCTTGGAACAATATTATGTTTGTTGATAAAGATGAAGATGTTATTGAAATTGAGATATACGCACAACAATTTAAATGGACTGCAAGATATGCAGGAAAGGATAATGTTTTAGGAAAAGCAAATGTTCGTTTGATCGAAGGTATTAATACATTAGGTGTTGATATGTCTGATCCTTATGCTCAGGATGATATCGTTGTTACAGAATTGCATTTACCAAAAGGTAAAAAAGTGCATTTCAAAATGCGTTCTCAAGACGTTTTGCACTCCGCTTATTTTCCTCACTTTAGAGCTCAAATGAACGTTGTTCCTGGTATGGTTACTGAATTTGCTTTTATTCCTACTTACACAACTGCTGAGTATAGAGAGTTACCATTTATGGTTGAAAAAGTTTCAAACATTAATAAAATTAGAGCTGAAAAAAGCACTGAATTACTTGCAAAAGGAGGTACAGCTTTAGACCCATATACGTTTGATTATTTATTATTATGTAATAAAATTTGTGGAGCTTCTCATTACAATATGCAAATGAAGGTTGTTGTAGATACTCCTGAAGATTATAAAAAATGGTTAAGTGAAAAAACTACTTTAGCACAGGATATTAAAGCGGCAGCAGCTGCTGAGAAGCCAGCTGAGGGAGAAGCAGGAGCTACTACAGATAGTGCAAGTACTATTGTTAAAGATACGGTAAAGACGGTTGTAGATACTGTAAAAGCAGCTGTAGCTAAAGTTGCTATGAAATAATATATTTATTAAGAAAATTTAAAGTACACATATATGTCAGCAGAAGCGCACGATCACGATCACGGACACGATCATCACGAGCACGAACATCATCATAAAGACACGTTCATTACTAAATATATTTTTAGTATCGATCATAAAATGATTGCTAAACAATACTTGATTACCGGTATTATCATGGGTATTATCGGTATTGCCATGTCTTTGCTTTTCAGAATGCAATTGGCTTGGCCTGAAGAGTCTTTCAAAATCTTTAATGTTTTATTAGGAGATAAATTTGCACCAGATGGTGTAATGGCAAATGATATTTATTTGGCCTTGGTTACAATTCATGGTACCATAATGGTATTCTTTGTACTGACGGCCGGTTTGAGTGGTACATTTAGTAACTTACTTATTCCGCTTCAAATTGGGGCACGAGATATGGCTTCAGGATTCATGAATATGATTTCATATTGGTTATTTTTCTTGTCTGCTGTAATAATGTTATCTTCATTATTTGTTGAAGCTGGTCCAGCTTCTGCAGGTTGGACAATTTATCCTCCATTAAGTGCTTTACCACAAGCGATTCCAGGTTCTGGAACTGGTATGACTTTATGGTTAGTGTCAATGGCTATCTTTATTGCATCTTCTTTAATGGGATCTTTAAATTATATTGTTACTGTAATCAATTTAAGAACTAAAGGAATGTCTATGACTAGACTTCCTCTTACAATCTGGACATTTTTTGTAACAGCTATTATTGGTGTTATTTCGTTTCCGGTATTATTATCAGCTGCTTTATTGTTGATTTTTGATAGAAGTTTTGGTACTTCATTCTTTTTATCTGACATCTATATCGCAGGAGAGGTTTTACACTATCAAGGTGGGTCTCCAGTTTTATTTGAGCATTTATTTTGGTTCTTAGGACACCCTGAGGTATATATTGTAATCTTACCAGCAATGGGACTCGTTTCTGAAATTATGGCTACGAATTCTCGTAAACCAATCTTCGGATACAGAGCGATGATTATGTCAGTTCTTGCAATTGCATTTTTATCTACTATTGTATGGGGTCACCATATGTTTATTTCAGGTATGAATCCTTTCTTAGGATCTGTATTTACTTTTACAACTTTATTGATTGCAATTCCATCTGCTGTAAAAGCGTTCAACTGGATTACAACTTTATGGAAAGGTAATTTGCAATTTAACCCTGCAATGTTATTCTCTATTGGAATGGTTTCAACTTTCATTACAGGAGGTTTAACAGGGATCATTTTAGGAGATAGTACTTTAGATATTAACGTTCACGATACTTACTTTGTAATTGCTCACTTTCACTTAGTAATGGGTATTTCTGCACTTTACGGAATGTTTGCTGGTATCTACCACTGGTTCCCTAAAATGTATGGAAGAATGTTGAATAAAAACTTAGGTTATATTCACTTTTGGGTAACAGCGGTTTGTGCTTACGGTGTATTTTTCCCAATGCACTTTATTGGATTGGCTGGTTTACCAAGACGTTATTATACAAACACCAACTTCCCGTTATTTGATGATTTACAAAATGTGAATGTTTTAATTACAACATTTGCTCTTGTGGGAGGTGCATTCCAATTAGTATTCTTATACAACTTCTTTAGTAGTATTTTCTACGGTAAGAAAGCAGTTCAGAATCCATGGAAATCTACAACATTAGAATGGACAACTCCAGTAGAACATATCCACGGTAACTGGCCAGGAGAAATTCCTCATGTATACCGTTGGCCATATGACTACAGTAACCCTAATCATGATGTAGATTTTGTACCACAAAATGTACCAATGAAAGAAGGTGAAGAAGTTTTACACCACTAAAAATATTGAAAGAAAGACCGTCTGGAAAGATGGTCTTTTTTTTTTGAAAAAAGTAATTGGTACCCGTGAACATATAATCGAAAACTATGAATCTGCTGATAATCGTTTTCCTTTATGTAGCATAACGAGAAAAGTTCCCTTTTTGTGAATTCGACTCAAGATTCTAGATGGATGTTCTTGTTTATTTCGCCAACTAGGTGAATTTAATTCAGATTAGTGAGATGTTGGCAGAGGTTAGTGATGAAGTGATGATCATCCAAAGACGAGTTTAAATTATCTTAATTATTCTAACAAAACTATCTAGTGCAGAGTCCAATTCTGAATTTTTCAAGTATTGAAATTTACTTTTTTAGTTGGAGGATTTTTGTATTTTACAAACTGATTAGTTTGTCTATCTTTGTAAAATGAATGAGAACTTAGATCCTACCACAAAAGGATACAACCCAGAAGAGTTAGATCTTGAGAAAAGATTACGTCCGCTGTCCTTTGATGATTTTGCGGGGCAAGATCAGGTTTTAGAAAACTTAAAAATTTTTGTTGCAGCTGCTAATCAGCGGGGAGAAGCACTGGATCATACGTTGTTCCATGGGCCTCCCGGTTTGGGAAAAACGACATTAGCTAATATTTTAGCCAATGAGCTTGAAGTAGGAATTAAAATTACGTCCGGACCTGTGTTGGATAAACCTGGCGATTTAGCTGGATTGCTGACTAATCTTGACGAGAGAGATGTTTTATTTATAGATGAAATTCATCGATTGAGTCCAATTGTAGAAGAATATTTGTATTCTGCAATGGAGGATTTTAAAATAGATATCATGATCGAGTCCGGGCCCAATGCAAGAACTGTCCAGATTAATTTAAATCCTTTTACTTTAATTGGTGCGACTACTCGTTCAGGACTCTTGACTGCACCAATGCGTGCTCGTTTTGGAATCTCATCCCGATTACAATACTACACTACAGAGCTTTTGACGACTATTGTCGAAAGAAGTTCCTCTATACTAAAAATGCCAATTTCGCTGGATGCCGCTATAGAAATTGCTGGCAGAAGTCGTGGTACACCTCGTATTGCCAACGCACTGTTGCGAAGAGTGCGCGATTTTGCGCAAATAAAGGGAAATGGAACTATCGATCTTGAAATTGCTCGTTATGCCTTAAAAGCCCTTAATGTAGATGCTCATGGTCTTGATGAAATGGATAATAAAATTTTGCTTACTATTATTAATAAATTTAAAGGAGGTCCGGTTGGACTTTCGACTTTGGCAACAGCAGTTTCAGAAAGCAGTGAAACCATAGAAGAAGTTTATGAGCCATTTTTGATTCAGGAAGGTTTCATTATGCGTACTCCCCGCGGACGTGAGGTTACAGATAAGGCATATAAGCACTTAGGAAAGTTAAACACAAACATTCAGGGAGGCTTGTTTTAAATCGTCGATTATGTCTAGAAATAGAGAATATAACTATCCGGATAAACTTTCTATAATTAGATTTTTTTTGGATGCCGAAGGTGTTCGAAGAAATCCTATTCCTTTCCATGAACGTTATTTTAAAAAATTTGGTGATTCTTTCTCTCTTAAAATTGGCAGATCTAAACATTTGGTTTTATCCAGGGATAATGAAATAGCGCAGTATATTTTACAAAAAAATCATAAGAATTATTATAAGTCAAAATTTCAATCTGTTTATCTTTCTAAATATTTAGGAAAAGGACTTCTGACAGTTGATGGCGATTTCTGGTTGAAGCAAAGAAGATTGATACAACCTGCGTTTCATAAACAAAAAATGAATCAATTGGTTTATAATATGAATCGAACAATTGCATTGGAAGTTAATAATCTTCAAGAAGAAATATTTATTGATCTCTTTCCGGTAATGAGTCAGCTGGCATTTAATGTCGTGGCTAAGTCTTTGTTTCATCTTTCGATTTCTGAGGAAAAATTAAATCGCATAAAATTTATCATTGAGGAAGTGCAAAACTTTTTAATCAAAGAGATTAGGCTTCCGCATAAAGGTTGGTGGTTTTCGTTAAGCGGGCAGGTAAAAAGACATTTGAAACTTGCAGAAGAAAACAATCAAATTATTAGAGAAATTATTGAAGGGAGAGTTTCATCTGGAGAAGATATTAATGATTTACTTCAAATGCTTTTGGAAACTCGCTATGAAGATACTGGAGAGGGAATGACCGTGAATCAGTTAATTGATGAGATAAAAATCCTATTTATAGCCGGGCACGAAACTACTGCAAATGCATTGACCTTTACCCTTTATCTTTTAGGGAATAATCCTGAAATACAGCAAAAAATTTTTGAAGAAATTATCTCAATAGAAGCTCAGTATGAAAGTACTGTAGAACAGCTTCAAAAAATGACTTATATTACTGCAGTTTTAAATGAGTCGATGCGTTTGTTTCCACCTGCCTGGATTACCGACAGACAAAATCTAGAGGATGATTGTGTTGGTGATTATAATCTTAAAAAAGGTACTTTAATTGGAGTGTCTTTTTATGCTTTACACCGCAATCCAAAATATTGGCAAAATCCTGAAGATTTTAATCCTGAACGTTTTTTAGGAGAACAAAAAAAGATTTCAATGCAATATTTTTATCCTTTTGGAGCAGGACCGAGAATGTGTATAGGAGCTGGATTTGCTATTTATGAAATGTGTTTAGCAATTTCTCAAATTGTAAAAAAATATGTGATTAAATCTAAAAGTAATACAGTTGAGTTTAATCCGTTAATTACATTGAAACCTGTTGGAGTAGAAGTTTTATTCTCAAAAAGATGAGCATTAATTCTAAAGAAACATATTCAAACTTTATTAAATCTGAGGCAAAGCGACTTGGTTTTCTTTCTTGTGGTATATCGAAAGCCGGTTTTTTGGAAGAAGAAGCTCCTAGACTTGAAAAATGGTTGAAAAATAACCGCCATGGTCAAATGGGATATATGGAAAACCATTTTGACAAGCGACTCGATCCGACATTATTGGTTGAAGATGCAAAAAGTGTAGTTTCACTTTTATTAAACTATTATCCAACAGAAATCCAAACCGAAGAAAGTTATAAAATCTCTAAATATGCCTATGGCCAGGATTATCATTTTGTAATCAAAGAGAAGTTAAAAGAGTTTTTATACTCTATTCAGGAGAATATAGGAGATGTCTCAGGTCGGGCTTTTGTCGATTCTGCTCCGGTATTAGACAGAGCTTGGGCTGCTAAAAGTGGTTTAGGCTGGATCGGTAAAAGTGGTAATTTACTAACTCAAAAAGTAGGTTCATTTTATTTTATTGCAGAACTAATTATTGATTTAGATTTAGAGTACGATCATGCTACGACAGATCATTGCGGTTCCTGTACTGCTTGTATTGATGCTTGTCCTACACAGGCAATAGTGGCCCCACACGTTGTAGATGGTAGCAAATGTATTTCTTATTACACCATTGAACTAAAAGAAAATATTCCTGTTGAAATGAAAGGAAAATTTGATGAATGGATGTTTGGGTGCGATACTTGTCAGGATGTCTGTCCCTGGAATCGATTTTCGAAACCACATTCGGAACCTTTATTCAATCCAAATCCGGAATTACTTTCTTTTTCTAAAAAAGACTGGATTGAAATTACGGAAGAAACTTTTCGTGCTGTTTTTAAAAATTCTCCTATTAAAAGGACCAAGTACGATGGTTTAAAACGCAACGTCAAATTTTTGGAGTGATAGTTACAGAACGAAATTTCTGTCTTTTACCTAAATTTGACCAAAATGGCTGTATAGCTATTTGTAAGATTTTTATCGATTTATTCTTCATAACTGCGTTATAATATCAATCTGTCAAAATATTAAGAATTTTCTACCAATTTATTATCAAATCGTTAACTTTTTAGACGATTTAGGTTATCTCTAACTGTTAAATAGTGCAGTTCAACGTTTATATGTGCATTTTAACGACAAAAGGTGTTAGTACTTAGGTGTTTGCATAATTTCGCGCCTCCAAATCTGCTAATTTAACCTGAAGACATTCAATGTCTTGCACTTTATACTTTTATGGCTCATACGCTACATTTCTTACTTAGTATCATTTCTAAGATTTTTATTGCATTTTCGAAATCCAATCTTTTCGTTTTATCGTATCTCACATATATGCTAGAAATTATCATCGATTTTTTAGCTATTAATATTTCTGTTCCACAAAATCACGTTGTCTATGCGTAACTTTACTTTTAGTTCGTCTAAATTGTTTAGACTAAATTTTCTTGTTTTATTTTTGTTATTAGTTAACTATGATGCATCAGCTCAGTTTTTTAAGAAACATTATATAGCACCTGCACCTTGGCAGTATTTTAGCCGGGCAAATGAAATTATAATCGCTACTAATTCTACTACTCCTGTAACGATTAGTATAACAAAAAGTGATGGTAGTGCTGTTAGTATAACTAAGCCTGATGGTACTGCAACAGGTGCGTTAACAACAGTAAAAGGAACTCCTGCTGTTTATAGATTTTTAGGAGATCCAAATCCACCATCACCATCTACAGCTTTAACCTTTAATAGTGCTGGTGTAGTCTATAATGATAGAGGGATTATAGTTACAAGTACGGGAGGGGATGTCTCAGTAAATTTAAGGAACATTGCATCTGATGCTATTGGAGGAGGAGGAGATTCAAATATTAAGGGGAATGCCTCATTAACTAGTTTTGGAGACGCCGGTATTGGAGTAGAATTTAGAGTAGGATATTATCGAAATATCACTGGAACTGGTTTAGATCGACCTTATTATAGTGTGATGGCGATTGGTGACAATACACAAATAAAATTAAATGGAAATATAATAACCACATTAGCAGCCGGTCAAAGTTATTTATTTAATGCCACAATGGGTTCTTTAGTTGAGTCATCAGCACCTGTTGTGATGAATACTGGTGTAAGAATAGATACGCCCACCGGATGTGGAGATGGAACTTTTGATCAATTACCTCCAGTGTCTGTTTTAGGTACAGAATATTTTCTTGAAAGAGGAAAAGGTAATAATGTTGCAGAGCAAACTACTGTTGTAGCAACCAAACCAAATACAATATTAACAATAAATACTTTTAATGCTAATAATGGTAATGAAGTTGGGACGCCAGTAACAACAACATTAGTTAATGCAGGTGATTTTTACACTTTTCAGAATGGTGTTGCTGGTCAGCAACTTACTTCATCACGAATTTTAGCTACAAATAATGTTGCCGTTTATTCCGGTACAGCAGATGGTTGCGAAGTTGATGTTTCGACTATTGCTCCTGTATCAGCTTGTGGAGGTTCTAACTTTGTTGAAACATCATCTTTTAAATCGTATAATAATGGCTCATTAGATTATTTTGGTTATGTACTTTTAAGAAGTGCAACTGAACCAGTAACTCTTAATTCTGTAAATTTAGAGACAACTATGGGAACTACCAGACGTCAATTAGGGACAACTGGTTGGTATATCATAGATTTTAATAGAGATAAAATAGGTAATCCTAATACCATCTCTATTAACAGTCTTGCAAAACTTACAGTCTCAATAGCACAACAGGGAAATGGTTATTCAATGGCAGCATTTTTCTCTAACTTTGCACAGCAACCGGCAGCTCCAAAAGAAACGTATGTTGGGGGAACTAATTGTCTTAAGTTATCTGCTAAACTAACAACAGATCCTGGATTTGCACCATACTCATGGTATTATAATGGAACTTTAATTGCGGGAGAAACTGCAAATACTATAACAGTTACTAAAACGGGTTCTTACACCGTAATGTCAACACTCTCTTGCGGAATCAGTTCGCAATCTACACCAATTAAAGTTACGCTTTGCAGTGATGTTTCAGTAGAAAAAAAGGTTAATGTTACTAGTCAATGTGTGGGTTCAAACGTTATTTTTACCGTAACTGCTAAAAATTCAGGACCTTCTAATGCCGAAGGTGTTTCAGTTACAGATAAACTTCCTTCTGGATATACTTATGTTTCTTCTATAGCTCCAACAGGAACTTCTTATGACAGTACTAGTGGCATATGGACTATTTCTGGTTTGGATAGCGGTGCAAGTGCCGTTTTAACAATAACGGCTACTGTTAAAGATTCTGGAACTTATATTAATACCGCAACAATTGCATCATCTAATACAGAGGATCCTTCTGGTAATAATACTGCTACTGCAACAATAACTGTTAATCAAAATCCAGTAGCTCTTATTTTATCAGGAAGTGCAATTTGCGCAACTGCTCCAGGAACAGGAACTATTACATCAAATGCTTCTGTAAACGGAGTGAGTTATCAATTATATAACTCTGCCAATACAACAATACAGGCATTGAAAAACGGAAATGGTTCAGGACTTACATGGTCTGGACTTACTGCAGGAAATGGATATTATGTTATTTCGTCAACCGGAACAACACCAGTTTGTAAAGCTACAAGTAATACTGTAAATGTAACTACGAGTGCAGTGCCAACTACTGCTTTGGCAGGATCTAACCAGACTTTATGTGAAACTGCTGCGGCAACCCTTGGAGGAAATACTCCGACAGTGGGCACAGGAATATGGACATTGGTAAGCGGATCAGGAACAATTACAAGCCCATCATCGCCTACTTCAGGTGTAACGGCTTTAGGATATGGCGCGAATGTTTTCCGCTGGACAATCAGCAATGGCAACTGTACGGCATCAAGTGCAGATGTAACCATTACCAGAAACCAAAATCCAACTACTGCTTTGGCAGGATCCAACCAGACTTTGTGTGAAACTGCTGCGGCAACCCTTGGAGGAAATGCTCCAACAGTGGGCACAGGGATATGGACATTGGTAAGCGGATCAGGAACAATTACAAGCCCATCATCACCTACTTCAGGTGTAACGGCTTTAGGATACGGCGCGAATGTTTTCCGTTGGACAATCAG